>Ga0316202_10000255_pt1 | contig 71197 bp, 55 predicted proteins | sample 3monrhotite_MG_FD_204934 | JGI IMG/M metagenome (GOLD analysis project Ga0316202, IMG submission 204934) | Microbial mat bacterial communities from mineral coupon in-situ incubated in ocean water Damariscotta River, Maine, United States -... | ecosystem: Environmental > Aquatic > Marine >...
CGGGAGATCTGCAGGAATATTACCGTCTGGAGAAGATGCTCAAGGAGAAGGCGACGTCCGACGAGAAGCCGCAGATTGAGGACGAAACCCTGGCGGCCCCGGTTGAAAAAGGGGGGGACGAGGCCCGGATAGTCATTAAGGCTATTGTGACCGACAAGTCCGAGATCCTCTCCGCGGCGGAGATCAATGGAATTACTGCTGGCTACGAGGGCAAAGCCCACAGCATCCAGGACCTTTTTGCGATCGTCGACAAGCTGAACGCGCTCTACCGCAGCAAGGGCTTCATAACGGCCAAGGCGCTACTGCCACCCCAGAAAGTCGAGGGGGGGGTGGTCAGGATTCGCCTGGTCGAAGGGCGGGTTGGCAAGGTGCAGGTCGAAGGTAACGCTCACACGCGTGAGTCATTTTTCAGGCACAGGTTTTCTCTGCATAAAGGGGATCTGGTCAGGCTGGACACGCTGGAGAAGGACCTCGTCTATTTCAATGCTGTAAACGATGTGAGGGTGCGGGCAACATTGCGACCAGGGGAGATGTCCGGTGAAACCGATCTGGTGCTCAAGGCCGCGGAGCCTTCCAATTACGAGGTCAGCATCCTTACGGATAACGCCGGGACCGAAACCATCGGCAAAGAAAGACTGGGCCTGAAGTTTGGAGACTATAGTCTCTTCGGCTATCGGGATCCTTTGACCCTGTCTGGGTATTTATCTGAAGGGTCGCGCACCGTTTCCGCCGAGTACAGCTTCCCGATAAATGCTCTGGGTACGCGGCTCTCTGCCAGCTATGGGTTTAACCAGGTTGACATCCAGTCAGGCCCCTTCGCCGATCTGGACGTTGGTGGCGACTCCTACTCCTACAACTTCAACCTCAACCACCCGCTCATCTTCGGCCCTGCGTTCACCATGAACCTCTTTGCAGGATATCAGTTCAGCAGTTCGACCACCGACTTTGCCGGAGTGACAATCGCCCGTAGCAAAATCGGCGCGGTGCCGGTGGGTTTCGATTTCAGGCTGCTCGACGACCACGGACTTTGGTATTGCCGAACCCTCTTCTCCCCCGGCAGAGAGCGGAGCGATGTGAACGAGAGCTTCTTGCGCTACAACCTCGATCTGGTGAGAACACTTATTCATACCAGCGAAGTTTACACCACGATTCGCGCCAAGGTGCAACTGTCAGACAGTCATCCGCTGGCGTCCTCAGAGCAGTTTCAGGTGGGAGGACTGAGTTCGGTCAGAGGGTTTCCCGAGGGATTCCTGGTGGGTGATGAGGGCTACTTTCTCAGTGCCGAAATCAAATTCCCGCTACCATATACAGACAGGGAGCTGTTTGGTACCTCCTTACGAAAAATGCTCAGGGGGGCTTTCTTCATAGACCACGGCGCGGCCTTCCCCTATCGAGGCAGCGCGTCGTCGAGTACCCACGAAGACTTTATCACCAGTGCTGGCGTCGGGCTCTCCATGGATATTGCCCACCGCCTGACCGGTAGGGTGGATGTGGGTTTCCCCTTTCAAAAACACAGAAAAGACATCGATTCATTCCAGCTCCACTTTACCTTACAGTTGTTGGCGTTCTAACGAGAGCTGGCGTTCATTTTCTCTGGAGATGGGGATTTTCCTCTCACCGAAGTTTCAGCAAGAGCCTGTCTGTAGCACGTATTCGCGAACTTTCTGGCAAGTGTTCTCCCAGCCAGGGTCCCGCCGATTCAAAACAAGCTATTTACCTTTGCTAGTCAGTCTGGCATGTTCAGGGAGACGCGGGTCTTATGCCCCTCCATGGCGTCTTTTCAGTAATAAAAGTCGCGACAACCATCCCCGGAAATAGAATGAACTCTCCGCAGCCCCCCATAAAACAACGCATCTCCACCGAGCTTAAAGCTCTGCTCGCCCTTTCTGCTCCGCTGATCGCTGCGCAGATCTCCCAGTCGGCGATGGGCTTTGTCGATACGGTCATGTCCGGCCGGGTCAGTTCCCTCGATCTGGCCGCGGTGGCGATGGGTTCGAGTATCTGGTTTCCTGCTTTTCTCTTCATGCTGGGTATTCTGATGGCGGTCACGCCGACGGTTGCTCAACTTGCGGGTGCCGGGAAGAAGGCTGAGATCGGCGCACATGTGCGTCAGGCGTTGCTGCTCGGATTTTTCCTCAGCCTTGGCGTGTTGCTGCTGTTGCGCAATGCCCAGCCGCTCTTGGCTTTGATGGATGTCGATCCGCAGGCCCGGCCCCTGACCCTGGCCTATCTGGAGGGGGTTTCCTGGGGGATGCCAGCGATTGCTGTCTTTTTCACCCTGCGGCACTTCAGTGAAGGGCTCTCCTGTACCAAGCCGAGTATGGTGATCGGCCTGATCGGACTCGGTTTCAACGTTCTGGCTAATTACGTGTTGATTTACGGCAAACTCGGCTTGCCGGCACTGGGGGGAGCTGGCTGCGGTTGGGCCACGGCTTTGACCATGTGGCTGATGTGTCTGTGTATGCTGGCTACGGTCCGGCAGGGGAAGGTCTATCGCTCTGCACAACTCTTTTTGCGCTGGCCTTTACCGGATAAACAGGACCTGATCAAGCTTCTCAAACTGGGCTTGCCCATCGGGTGCTCACTCTTTATCGAGGCGAGTATTTTTGCGGTGATTGCACTGTTGATCGGCTCTCTCGGGGCGGATATGGTCGCCGCTCACCAGATCTGTCTCAGCTTTTCGTCGCTGGTGTTTATGGTGCCGATGAGTATCTCCAGTGCGATCTCGGTACGCGTGGGGCGGGCTATCGGGCAGCAGGATTTCCGTTTGGCAAGACTGGCGGGTTACACCGGAATCGGTCTGACAGCTCTGATCTCGGTCTTTAGTGCCAGCCTGACGCTACTCTTTCCCGCCGCTATCGCCTCCATCTACACCACGAACTCTAAAGTGGCGGCTATGGCAACCGGCCTGCTGCTGTTGGCTGCCCTCTTTCAATTCTCTGATGCGGTGCAGGTTAGTACCGCTGGTGCTCTGCGCGGTTACAAGGATACTCGGGTGCCGATGGCGATGTTGATCGTGGCCTACTGGCTGATCGGTTTGCCGCTTGGATTTAGTCTCGGACTGACTTCTTTTGGCCCTGGGCCCATGGGCGCTGCCGGTTTCTGGATCGGCCTGATCGCTGGTCTTACTGCCGCCGCAATTTTGCTTAGCCTGCGCCTGCGCACGGTCAGCAGTCGTTATCGCTGGCGGCCGGAGGAGTATCCGTAGGGTAACCATTGATCGGCGAGTATAAAAAAATTATGAGCCGTAGCCATTCTCGTCTCAAGTGCACCGCGTTGCACGACCGTCTGGTCTATGCAGCGTTTAACCGACGGGGGGTGGATGGTCCCGAATCAGTAATGGGTGTCGGGCGTACTCTCACCAATGGCGATCATGGGGAAATTTAACATGATCGACTGCTACGATTTTATCCCGCCGCGAATCCTGCGCAGAATGTGTGCTGAGCACATGAAGGAAGAGTTGATCCTCGATAATCTTGGTGCCTGTCGCTTTCATCGACGTTGGGCTGTGGAGATGCTCCTCGATATCATCGGCGAATTGTATGGTTGTAAAGATCAGTTCCTGCAGGGTATTTCGGTCCTTTCCAGCCGGATCAATAGCCGTAATAGCCCGATCTTCTGGGAGTCGGAACGTAACAGCGCTTTCCTACAGACCTTCCTCAAGCGCAAACATGAGGTGGACCAAGAACCTGACCCACGTCAGGGCGAATGGCTTGCTAGATTTGAACAGGACAAGATCGAAGCGGCCAAGGAGTTCTGGTGACAGACTCTGATGTGGATCGATGAAAATTTGCACGAGTTTTTCTAATGTTCTGCTGGCAAGGAGACTGGTCCCCAGATAGAGAGTATAGCCGAGCAGCAGCGCACTTTCGGTGCAGCTGACTTATCTTTCCGCGAAGACCAAAGCCGATGACCAGATCGCTCGAATCCCTGTGCGATCGCAACCGCCCTCATCCCCGCCAGATGGTTCAAGCAATCAGACTGGCAAAGGCCTCCAACCGTACCCAGGTATCCCCATAAATAAACAAAGGTTATCTACTTAGCTCCACCAATAAACAAATAAGCCAAAATCATCTCACGCTCGTTCACATACGCTCACTAAAGACGCAGAGATCGCAGAGAAAATCTTTAAGCCAAGCGGTTTCGACCTTAACTTCAGGTCAAGATTGACCTTTCTCTGCGGTCTCTGCGTCTGCGCGAGAAAAGTTTCGCCTCTGTTTACGGTTAACCCTTTAGTTGAGCCAAGTGAATAACCAGAATAAACAATTGGCACTCCACACCCTCAGCAGAACTAATCCAGCAACTATCGCCATAAAACAAGGGTCATGACATCACCATAAGTTTGAAAAAATGATGATTCGGTTGTACCACTGGTGACTGCTCAACAAATTGTTCGCAGTAATCTGATATCAGTCATGCTTTAAATTGATTAAACAGTTTTCATCTCAGGGTCGGATGGTGTAAACTCCTATGTCGGAGAGGATCAGTTGTCGTACGGAAGGATGCGGGAATGACCATCGAAATAAGCGTGGGGCCGTTATGGATTATGCCTCAGTCAATACCCTTCACCCTTGGGGTCTGCAGTGAATTATAGACTGTTATCGCTGATAGAAGATCCTCCCGAAGGCTTCTGCCACACACCCGTGCTCTCTCAGGAAGACGTTGGGCTCTGCCCGTTTGCCTTGCTGGCGGAAGATATAGAGGAGGGACAGGCTGCCCTGATCCCTTTTGGCACCGAGCTTGTTGGTATTATTGTTGTCTGCGGCACGGAGCTCATCTGGCAACAGGTGGCACCGCTGCTGTTTCATTTTAGCGTTCCGCATGCGCTTCGGACTCAGCTTGCCCCCCTGCTTCATTCTCATTTGATGCTTTTACATAACGGGCAGAAGACTCAGGACCGGATCTGTGTGCTTTCACAGGAGTTGTCCCGTGCGCAAGAAGAAGGGGAGCGGAATAAATGCGAGTTTGTTCAGGCCAAAGAGACGCTGATTGATGAGCTGGCTCAGCGTCGGCGCGCAGAAGAAGAGTTGCTCGTGCCGAAAGAGGTGCTTCGGGACCAGAATGACAAGCTTCTCGCCGTTGATGCAGAGTTGCGGGTACAAGTCGATAAAAATATAGTGAGTCAGGATTTTCTTAAGATCCTGTTGGATGCGATACCCATTCCGGTCTTTCACAAGGATACTGAATATCGTTATACCGGCATCAACCACGCCTTTGAACAATTTTATGCGACATCCCGCGAGAAAATGGTCGGAAAGAGTGTCTTTGATATTGCCCCTCCTGAGTTGGCTGAAATCTATCATGTCAAAGATAGGGAGCTGATGCAGAATCCAGGGATACAAACTTACGAGGCGCAGGCTAAAAACATGCGAGGTGAAGTTCGCGATATTGTCTTTCATAAGGCGACCTTTAACGATGCGTTCGGTAATTTGGGCGGTATGGTTGGTACGATTCTGGATATCACCGAGCGCAAAGCCTATGAACTTGAACGACTGAAGATGGAAAAGCTCGAGTCATTAGGGGTTCTCGCTGGTGGCATCGCCCACGATTTCAACAACATCCTGTCGGCCATCATGGGCAACATAACCCTTGCCCAGCGATTTTTTGATCCTGCGCAGAAAGGTTATAAATATCTGACCGAGGTTGAAAAAGCCTCAGCGCGGGCGGCCGAACTTGCGCTGCAGTTGCTGACTTTCGCCCGTGGTGGCGAGCCGGTTAAGAAAATCCTTTCGCCCCGACAGATAGTGTGCGAGGCGGTCGATCTTGTGCTGCACGGGTCAAATGTCAAAGGGGTGGTTGATATCCCGGATTCGATTGACGCCATTGAGGCGGACGCCGGGCAGATGAGCCAAGTCTTGCATAATATAGTCATTAATGCCGCTCAATCGATGCCAGGTGGTGGGACCTTAACCATTACAGCCACGAACGAAATCATGTCCGCGAATAATTCATTTTCGCTGGTTCCCGGCACCTATGTCCGTTTGATGGTCACTGATCAAGGTTGCGGGATAAAGAAGGAAGTGCTGCAGAGAATTTTTGATCCTTACTTTACCACCAAAACAAGTGGAAACGGGCTGGGTCTCGCTTCAGTTCATTCGATCATCGGCAAGCATCAAGGCCAAATCAGTGTGAGCACGCTGGTTGGGACAGGCACGACATTCACCATTCTTCTCCCCTCGATTGGGGAGAGTTTTGCGGAGTGCTCGACCGAGTTAGTGAAGCCTGGAGGTGCTGACCAGATCGGAGGTTTGATTCTGGTGCTTGATGATGAAGAGATGATCCGCAAGATGACCAGGGAAATGCTCGAAGCTATGGGGTTTGAAGTTGTGACCTGTGCAAATGGGACGGATGCGGTTAAGCATTATGCCTTGGCCAGAGAATCAGGTGCGCCATTTTCAGCGGCGATTATGGATCTCACTATCCCGGGTGGACTTGGTGGTAAGGCTGCAGCTCAGCAGATTCTCGATCTGGACCCGAATGCCTGCCTGATTGTGTCGAGCGGCTATTCCAACGATCCTATTATGTCTGACTTCACGACCTACGGTTTTTGCGCGGCAATTGGTAAGCCCTACAAGGCACTCGAACTCGAGCAATTGCTAGGTTCTGTCCTCACAAAATGTGGGGGAACTGCCTGACGATCCAGGGTGGCGGGAGATTAGCTCAGTGCCATCCACCAGGCCAGTAGTATCAGGCTCGCACGCCCAGTGCGAGCAGTCGGTTCAGCCAGACTGTCGGGCGGCCATAGCGTCCTAAAAGGTATTCTGCCGCTAGTCCTAAGCCAAAACCACAGATAAAGCCGAACAGGTGCGCTCCCAGATCGGTGCTTCACCCGAGCTGCCGAGCAGAGCTAAGAGAGCCAGTGCAGCCGCAATCGGAACCGGCCAACGGCGCTGCAGAGTATGTCGGTGTCTGATCAGACCGATCGCAGCGACCAGCCCGACCGCACCGAAGACGGCGGTCGATGCGCCGACCGCTCGATGGTCGGCTTGCTGCAAAAAAGCATTACACAGATTCCCCAACAGGCCACTCGCCAACAGCAGAGACCATCCCAGCCCGGCACCCAGATCACGACAGAGCCGCACAATGAATAGCCCTCCGAGTGTCAAATTGCTGAACAGGTGGAGCAGGTCAGCGTGCAGAGTCAGGGAGGTCAGCAGGCGCCACCATTCTCCCTGTAAAATCTTGCCAGCGTAGGCGTTGCCCAGGTTGATCCAGTCGACCGGGTAGTGACCGAGCAGGTTGATATGGAGTTGGGTCAGATTGTGAAAGCAGGCAACCAGCAGCAAGACTGAAAGGCTCGGCAGAAGATTGTCGTGTTGGGGATTCTCGGTCGAAAGAGGAGGGGGCCAGTTGTGGTTGAGCTCTTCGTAGGTGCGTATTTCGCTGCAGGCTCGAGCAAAGGCATCGGGGGGGACCAGCAGCCGCCAGCCTCGGACGCAAGCTTCATTGCGAAAAGGGACACCGCGTGCTTCTAAAACCAGCCCCCAACGGCGCAATTGTTTTTTGGAGAGTGGTGCTGGAAGAGGAGTGGAGCGTAAATCCGCAGAAAGTGCCAGCCACTCGGGTTGTGTCTCTTCTGTCTGTTCCAGATCAAACTCCATGGTTGTCAGAATGACAGATTGGGCGCACCTCGTCATCGGTAACGCAGGTTGAGAGGGACTTATTCATTCCGCAAGTAGTTTGCAGGCTTTTGACCCAATGCCTTCCAGGTCCCAGCTAAGCCCAACACTAAGGTCAGGGTGATGCCTGCTGCCAGAGTGGCAAGAATCACCAGCGGGTGTAGATTGAAGTCGAGATTCATCGGCCCTTTGAGAATCCCCGCAGCCGCCAGTCCGCCAGCGAAGGCACTGATGCTGCCAGCGGCCAACCCCAGGATAATAAATTCAGTGGCGAAGGCGAGTAGAATATCCCGCCGAGTCGCACCGCAGACTTTGAAGATCACGGCATCGTGAATGCGGCGGTGTTGGTCAGCTGAGACCGCTCCGGCCAGCACTAGAAAGCCGCTCAACAGGGCAATGCCTGCCATCGCATTGAAGGCACCGCCGATCCGGTCGAGAGTCCGCGAAACGTTACTTAAGAGCTCACGCGTGCTGATGGCTGAGATATTCGGAAACTGGCTGGAGATAGCACGAAAGACCTCATCCTCTCCGGCGGGAGAGACATGCACGGCGGCAAGGTGAGTCTGAGGAGCGTTCTCGAGGACACCGGGGGTAAAGAGGATCGCGAAATTGAGTTCCAGGGTTGACCAGTCAACGATCCGCAGGTTGGAGACCTTAGCCGTGATACTGCGACCGAGAACGTCAACGGTCAGACTGTCGCCGATCTGCAGATCAAAGCCTTTGGCAATATCGGAGGTCAGTGAGATCTCTGGCGCGCCCTGATGATCGGCAGACCACCAGTTCCCTGCGGCAAGTTTGGAACCCTCCGGTAGTTTCGACGCATAGCTGAGGAAGCGATCGCCGCGCACCGCCCACTGTACGTTCGGTGCGATTTTCGCGTGCTCGACTGGAATCCCTTTTATCGCCGTGATGCGCCCGCGCAGAGTTGGATAGCGTTCGATGCGCGAGACGGCTGCCAGGCTGGCAAGTCTCTTCTCAAAGCTATCCACCTGATCCGGCTGGATATCGAGAAAGAAGAAGGCGGGGGCTTTTTCTGGCAGGCTGCCGTTGACCAGATCCCCCAGATTGGCTTGGACCAGTGCAATCATCACCAGCGCGGTCAGGCCCAGCCCGAGCGAAAAGAGGACGCTGGTCGCAGGAGAGCCGCGGCGATGGATGTTAGCCAGACCCAGGCGGATTGAGGGGTTTGCTGGTCGCGGCAAGCGACGGGTGAGGTTGATGACGACGGCTGCCAGCAGACGGAAAATGAGGAAACAGATGACGACTCCAAAAATGAATCCACCGGCGATTCGTTGGTCACCACTGGTGAAATAGGCGAGAGCAGCCAACATCAGTGTCGTCAGCCCTATGGCAATCCAGATTTTACGTCCAGGGGTCTTGCGCCCGGTTTCGCTATAACCGCGAAATAGCACCACTGGTGAAACCTGTCGAGCAATGCCGAGTTCTTTGAGTGAAAAAAGCAGGGCGATCAAGAGCCCGAAAAGAGCAGCAGTAAACAGGACCAGCGAGTAGATTGCCGGCTGTAAGGGGATGGGTAATTGCTCGCCAAAACTCCAGACGAGCAGATAAGGGAGCGTGCCACCAGCGAGTAGCCCAGCCCCGGCTCCGATCGCGCCGAGAAATAGGACCTGCAACAGGTAGGCGTTGAAAATGACTCGACTGGAGGCGCCGAGGCATTTCATCGTCGCAATGTGCATCACCTTGCCATCCAGATAACCGCGCACAGCTCCTGAGACTCCAAGCCCTCCGATTAACAAGGCGCAAAGCCCGAGCAGGGTCAGGTTGGTTCCCAGGCGGTCGAGAATCATCCGCACCCGGGGTGCTGCCTTACGCCAGGTTTGCATACGCCAGCCAGCCTGCGGATACTCTGCGTGCAGCTCGGCGATGATCGGTTCGGCTCGGTCCGGGTCAGCCAGTCGCAGGCGGCTACGATAGGTCACCATGCTTCCTGGCCTGATCAGGCCGGTGGCGGTCAAATTTTTGCTGCTGATCATCACCCGCGGTCCGAGATAAAAGGGCCTGACATTGCGGTCCGGTTCGACCTTAAGAACTCCGGTGATCTGTAGCCTGAGATCGCCGATCTGCAACGGGTCTCCGACCTGCAGATTAAGGCGTTGCAGCAGAGCTGCTTCGACCAGAGCACCCTGCCCGGCGAGAGCCTGCGCAAGCGGCTGGTTCGGTTCTATACGCAGTTGGCCATAGAGAGGATAGACGGCATCGACCGCTTTTAATTCGACCAGCGCATGTTGATCTTTCAGCGCGTTACCTGCCATGGTGCGCAGCTCGATCACTTGCGACATCTCGCCGCGTGCCTTAAAGAAGGCCCGTTCCTCATCGGAGAAGGGACGGTGCATGCGGCGGATCTCCAGATCCCCACCGAGCAGGGCGCTCGCATCGTTCAGCAAACCGACCTTGGCTGCAGCGCTGAAGCTGCCGATGGCGCTGATAGCGAAGACCCCAAGAAAGAGGCAGGCGAGGAAAACCCCGAAGCCGCGCAGACCGCTGCGTAATTCGCGACGGGCAAGGCGTAGGGATTGGAGGAGGACCGAGGGCTCTCTCATCGGTTCTCCCCACCGACCGGCCGAAGAATGCCGTCAGCCATGTGGATGCTGCGCTGGCAGCGGCCAGCCAGCTGCTCATCATGGGTGATCAGAACCAGGGTGCTCTTCTGCTCCTGCTGCAGGGTGAAGAGCAGCTCCATCACCATCTGCCCGGTTTCGCGGTCGAGGTTGCCGGTCGGCTCGTCGGCGAGGATCAATGACGGTTGGGCGACGAAGGCCCGCGCCAGGGCGACGCGCTGCTGTTCTCCGCCGGAGAGCTCCCCGGGAAAATGCATGATTCGATTTGCCAGGCCGGTGGCCGCCAAAGCTTTGGCCGCTTGTTCAAGAGCATTCGGCTGCCCGGAAAATTCTAGCGGCAGGGCGACATTCTCCAGCGCGGTCATGGTCGGTACCAGATGGAAGGATTGAAAGACGATGCCGATGTTTTTGCGCCGAAATCTGGCCAGTTCGTCCTCGTTGGCAGTCCCCAGATCGACGCCGCGGACCTCTACCCGGCCCGAGGTTGGACGTTCCAGACCGGAGAGAGCCATCAGCAGGGTGGTTTTCCCCGCGCCTGAAGGACCGAGGATGCTGATCGTTTCGCCGGCTTCGATGCGCAGATCAATGCCACACAGTATATTGACCGGCCCGGCCCCACCAACTAGACTGAGATGTAACTTCTCTATTTTCACGATCGGTTCTGCCATGTGGTCTCCCAAAATACTCTGGTTTATTGTTTTATTGCTGATGCCGCTGAGCTCTCTGGCAGAGAGTACTCCCCTGCGGATTGCTGTGCTTGGCGATAGTCTGACTGCCGGCTACGGTCTGGCAGCGATAGAGGCCTTTCCTGTCCAGCTTGAAGCGGCGTTGCGCCAACGTGGACACCAGGTCGTGGTGCAGAATGCCGGAGTTTCAGGCGATACCAGCGCTGGCGGGCTGGCGCGCCTCGACTGGACGCTGGCCGACAAACCCGATCTGGTGATTGTTGAACTCGGGGCCAACGATGCCTTACGCGGTCTTGAGCCGCTGCGGACCCGTGAGAATATCGCGGCCATCCTCAACCGTCTTGAAAGCACCGGTGTAAAATCTATACTAGCTGGAATGCGCGCCCCGCGTAATCTTGGCCGCGATTATTATACCAAGTTTGATCAGCTCTACCCCGATCTGGTGCAAAGTCAGGGAGTTCCATTCTACCCCTTTTTCCTCGAAGGTGTCGCCGGTCGTCCGGAGTTAAACCAGGAGGATGGCATCCACCCCACCGCCGCTGGTATCACTATTATCGTCGAAAACATCCTCCCTTTGGTCGAGGAATGCCTGAAGCAGCTTGAAATGAATTCTATCCCATGAATCCGCGGTTCACAGCTATGGTACAACCCTCTTTTATCAATCGCTGATTGCTTGTATGGCTTAACCGGTGAAACTGTCATCAGTTGCGGAGTTTATAATAAGGATGCCTATGCTTTGGCCTGATCTTGATTTTCAATTGACAGAGAAAGAGCTCCTGACCCGTGGCGAGGCTCTTGCTCCCCGTTTCAGGGAGTTCCTTGTTCAACAGGATCTGCCCCCCGCCCTGAGTGACGAACTGACACGATTTTATCTGCCCTTGGCGGGATGGTTGGCCCGGCAGGTGAACAACACAGAACCTTTGATGGTTGGAATCAATGGTTCTCAGGGGAGCGGCAAATCGACTCTCTGTGCTCTTTTGGCAGAGGTCCTCGAAAGAGAATTTGCGCTGCGCTGCTGTATATTGTCGATCGATGATCTCTACCTGACAAAAGCACAGCGTCAGGGACTTGCACGATCTATTCATCCCCTCCTGTTGACTCGGGGTGTCCCCGGAACCCACGATGTTGCGCTCGGTCTACAGCTTTTCGAACAATTGAAAAGTGCAACTGGCAATAGCCGTACGCCGATTCCCAGGTTTGACAAGGCCGCTGATGACCGAGCGGCAGAACATCTGTGGGACGCGTTTAGCGGGCGGCCAGATCTGATCCTGTTTGAGGGCTGGTGTGTCGGAGCAGTTGCCCAAGCTGATGAGGGGTTAGGTGGCTCGGTTAACGCGCTTGAAGCGGTGGAAGATGCAGATAACACCTGGCGTTGTTACGTCAATCAAGCTCTTAAAGAAGAATATCCACCCTTGTTTCACCAGCTCGACCTCCTGCTGATGTTGAAAACTCCCTGCTGGGAGATGGTATCAGGTTGGCGGAGAAAGCAGGAAGAGAGATTGGCTCTCAAAAGGAGTGGCAATGGCGTGATGGACAAGGCTGCTTTACAGCGATTTGTTATGCATTATGAGCGCTTGACGCGTTACCAGTTGGAAGAGATGCCTGTGCGCGCTGATCTTGTCCTTGCCTTAAATGAAAAGCAACGTGTTGTGAAAATCATAAAAAAAACCGCAACAGCCTAGGCCGTTGCGGTTTTTTTATTTATACGAAATTATTCGTTTAGTGCTTATGGCACTTATTACAATTCTTTTTGGCCTCAAAAGCGCGTTTTCCGTTGTGACACTTGCCACACAACTCACCGGCGTAGATCTTGGCCATCTTGATCTCGACAGTACCCTGTTTCATTTTGGGGAACATCTCGGCGTTGTGACATTCCTTACATTTAATCCCAGCGTCGGCATGCTCTTCACCGGAGAAGGTGACTTTCCCCATAGGACTCTTGGTGAACTCCAGAGTTTTTCCTGAGGGAACGGCAAGAGCTGCTCCAGACACGAGAAACAGACCAGCAACAATCAACAGGACAACTTTTTTCATCGGACTTCCCTTTCTTTGATCAATTAAAAATATGGTGAATGGTTTGCGCGCCAGTCTTAGATGCGCAACAGGATGGAGATTAGCCGATCAATAGCCAACCGTCAATCAGTCAAGTCACCTTTGATTTAAGGTTTACTGGAAAAATTTAATAATCCGGTTATACTTGGAATTCTTTTGTGGGCAACATTGAAATGTTCTGGGGGTCGTCGGTATGGATAAGCTGAAACCATGAGTGTAGAACATTTTATTGCCCGCCAACCGATTTTTGATACCAAGCAAAAAGTCTATGCCTACGAACTTCTGTTCCGTTCTGGACTGCATAACTATTTTGATTGCGACGATGCTGATCATGCCTCAGCCAGCGTCATCGCTAACAGTTTTCTGCTTTTCGGTATTGATGAAATGACCGCAGGCCGGCGTGCTTTTCTGAACTGCACGCGCAAGGTTCTGGTTGAAGACCTAGCCACAGCTTTACCCAGACAACATGCTGTGATTGAGATCCTTGAAACCGTCGAGCCAGACGATGAGGTGATCGCGGCCTGCGTCCGATTGAAGCAGTTGGGTTACACCCTCGCGCTCGATGACTTTGTTTATCATCAGAAATTTGAGCCTCTGCTTGAGTTGGCTGATATTGTCAAAGTCGATTTTCTGATATCAGGACCGGGGGAGCGTCAACGAATGTCAACTCTGCTGCGCCGCCGCGGCATCAGAATGCTGGCTGAGAAAGTTGAAACTCAGGAGGACTATGAGCAGGCTCAGGCCATGGGTTATGAGCTTTTTCAGGGATATTTCTTCAGTAAACCGGTGATTATGTCGCGCCGGGATATCCCGGCGAACAAGATGCAATATCTGCGGGTGTTGAAAGAGATCCATAGCCCCGAGATCGATTTTCCACGGATGGCCAAGACGGTGCAGAGTGAGGTTTCTCTCTCCTATAAATTGCTGAAGTTGATCAATTCGGCAGCTTTTGGGCTGCGGCACAAGGTGTCAAATATCGTGCAAGCCCTTTCGCTGCTAGGTGAGCGAGAGGTGCGCGCCTGGGTCTCTTTGCTGTCTGTTTCAGCAATGGCTTCGGATAAGCCGACCGAACTGGTGGTGAATTCGCTCATCAGGGGCCGTTTCTGCGAAAAGGCCGCAGGCCTGATTGGGGAGCAGGCACAGAGTTCTGAGCTTTTTTTGATGGGACTTTTCTCGCAACTGGACGCAATTCTGGATCGTCCGCTGGCGGAACTGCTTGATGAAATTCAGGTCTCGGCAACCCTTAGAAAAGCGTTGCTCGATGAAGAAGGGAAGTCCTCCCAGTTGCTTGCTCTCTGCGTGACCCTGGAACGTGGCTATTGGGACCAGCTAAGTACGCTTGCCGCGAGTCTTCAACTTGAAGAGATGGCGCTCTCTGAAATTTATCTGGATTCGGTTAAGTGGGCTCAAAGTACCTTTATCTAAGCGAATATCCACTTCCAAAGGAACCGCTTTAGTGACTCAATCCCGCTGCTCATCATTTCATTTTAAAAAACAATAAGGCTTTTTCTGGACTATAGGAAACCGGTTTCTTCTTGATATTTTGTATGTGCCGCCCTATAAATGTTTCTTTTTTTGTGAAGTGAGGAGGGTTTTATGGCTGAGAAGCGTGATATTACTCGCAAGCGGAAACGGGTCAAAGTTCGATTCGGTGTTGACGAGCCGAGAAAAATGGCATTTACCGATGATATTTCTCTTGATGGCATTTTTATAAAGACCGCCGCACCGGAAAAGCCAGGTGAGTTGTTGAACCTCGAAATTACCCTGCCTGATGAAACGCTGGTGCTGTGCAAGGGGCGGATTCACTGGGCCAAGCGTGTTCCACCTAATATGTTACGTCTGGCTGGTAAAGGCGGAATGGGGGTTAGAATCCTCAGCTATAGCCAAGGGGAAGAGCCTTTTGCCCAATTTGTCGAGAGCTTGCATCGGTGATATCCTGCTCGCATCATGAATCAATCTGGTTTCCTAGCGTCTAATCTGCCTGCTGTACTTCCCGACCTGCTGTTGCAGCAAAGAACGGGGTTTTGGCAGATTTGTGAAATTTCAGCGCGTTTGGCCAACGTCTGCGGGACAACCCCTGCGTCTCTGACAGGACGTTTGGTCGATAAGATTTTCCCCCAATCTTCACCAGCATTTTCTCTCCTCCTGGATGACCTTGTCAGCAACGGTCAGGATTTGATCGGTGTAAAGCTGCGTCTTCTGCCTCATTCTGGAGCCTTGCTCGCTGATTTGCGTTTGTCTGGTCTGTCCGAAGATTACGCAGGGCCACTCGTGCAAGTCAGCTTGCGCGCTGAATCTGTCGCAAGCCAGCTTGAAACAGGCTACGCGGGTTTGATTGGACATAGCCCGGTGATGCGCGAGGTGTTTCGAAAAATCGAACTTTATGCTGACACTGAAGCAACAGTTGTGATCACCGGTGAGAGCGGTTGTGGTAAAGAGTTGGTCGCGGGCGCTCTGCATCAACGTAGTGGACGACAGCAGGGACCATATGCCGCGATTAACTGTAGCGCCATTAGCGAACAATTACTCGAGTCAGAACTTTTTGGCCATGAAAAAGGGGCCTTTACTGGAGCTGTGCGGACCCACCATGGTTACTTTGAGCAGGCGGATGGCGGCACTCTTTTCCTCGATGAAATTGGGGAGATGCCACTCCATACCCAGAGCAAGTTGCTCCGGGTTTTAGAGGATGGGCAGATTCAATCGGTAGGCAGTGAACGTAGCCGTAAGGTGAATGTCAGGGTGGTAGCCGCCACCAATATTCCCCTCGAAAAAGCGGTAAGCGATGGAAAATTTCGAGCAGATCTCTATCATCGCTTAGCCGTCTTACGCATCCATCTCCCCACGTTGCGTGAAAGAGGGGAAGATATCCCCTTGTTGGCTGAGCATTTTCTTCAGCAATTTAATATGCGCTATCAGAAGCAGATCGAACGCTTGACCCCTGAGGCCATGTCGATCCTTTCGGCCTATCTCTGGCCCGGCAATGTCCGCGAGCTGCGCAATCTTATCGAACGCTTGGTGATTGAGACTCAGGCCCCGGCCATTGGTGGGCGTGCGCTGGCCGAATGGGTGCGTGAACGTCAAGCATTTCAGCCTGATAGCCTGTTGCTGCGAACGAGTTCGGCTGCTCTGGTTCCGGTTAGAGATCCTTACGCTGATCAATCCATCATTGACGTTGAAATGATGCCCGAGATTTCAGTATCAGAGATTGATCGCGACCGATTGCAGCGCGCCTTTCGTCAGGCTGATGGTAATATCGCAGCGGCCGCACGTCTCTTGGGAATTCACCGTGCAACCTTCTATCGCTATTTGAAACGCCTGAGTTTGAGGCGCGAAGACCTCTCCGCTTAATCTCCCTCTGCTGCGACGTTGCACCTGTCGCAGATCTCCTCCTGGCTGCGACAGGTGCAACGTCGCAGGCTGTTTCTGAATTTTCTTCATCTCCCCAAAGTCCTGAATTTACACATTTAAATAATTTTTCTGGTTGGCATGCAAGTTGATATCTTATTGGGCATCAGACAACCCCGTTCAGGGGGAAACCAATAAGGAGGATATAGCTATGATCAACACAAATCTTTTTCGTGAGATGGAGACCCTGCGACGTGAAATGAATGCCATTTTCGGTGGGCAGGCTCAAGAGCAGGAGACTGCGGTGTCTTTTTTGCCAGGAATAGGGACTCGTCGCTATCCGCGAGTTAATCTGAGTGAAGATGTCGATAATTTTTATCTTGCGGCGCTGGTGCCAGGGGTAGACGCAGCGACACTTGATATTAATCTGACTGGCAACAGCTTGACCTTAAGTGGTGAGCGTCAGATTGAAGAACCAGAGGGGGCACGCTGGCAGCGTCAGGAGCGGGGCCGAGGTAAGTTTATGCGTGTTATTGAGCTCCCGCTTGAGGTTGAGTCCGACAAAATCAGTGCCGAGTACGTTGATGGCGTGTTGCAGATTTTATTGCCGAAAGCTGAAACGGCAAAACCAAAACGGATCAGTATCAAGCTCGGTAAATAATTAGAAAAAAGCACTTAACTTCTTAAGGAGGATAACCATGAATGACAAGAGCCTTGTTTCGAATGAAAATAATGATGTTAAACTTGCCCTACGGCAGAATTTTTCGACTCCAATGGTCGATATCTACGAACAAGAGATCGGCCTGACTCTGGTAGCTGATATGCCAGGTGTCACCAGCAAAAATTTGAAGGTCGATATTGATAAAGGAATTCTGACCCTTGAGGCGGATGTAGAGATCGAGCTTAAGGGAGGTCAACTGCACAGCGAGTTTGTGACCTCAGGCTACTATCGACAGTTCCGTTTGCCAGAACATCTCGATACGAATAAGGTCGATGCGCAGTTGAAGGATGGCGTTTTGACTCTGGCGCTGCCAAAGGCTGAGGCAGCCAAGCCGAAACGGATCGAAGTGAAGATGGTCCACTAAAATTTCTCCAAAGAGGGGGAGGGCATTCCTCCCCTTTTTCTTACGCCAGGAGCCTTGGATGAAACTCGACAAATTAACCGTTAAAAGCCAGGAGGCATTGCAGTCAGCTCAGCAGCTGGCGGTGGAGTATGGCCATGCCGAAATGGCTGTCGAGCATCTGCTCCTGGCGTTGTTACCACCTGAGGGGTTGGTGCCGCGTCTGTTACAAGCCCTCGGTGCCGCGCCTGATGATCTGCAAAAAATACTGGAGCAGCATTTGGCTGGGCAGTCGCGTGTTTCAGGCCCTGGCGCAGAAACAGGGCAGGCTTATGCCAATCGTGGTCTGCAGCAGTTGTTGATTCAGGCCGAAAAGGAAGCTCATGCTTTAAAGGACGACTATGTCAGCGTTGAACATGTGTTGTTGGCTGCGGTGGCCGCCAGCAGTGACGCCCCTGCACAACGCTGGTTCAAGCAGCATAAAATCGATCATGCTCGACTGCTTGAGGCGCTGACAAAGGTCCGCGGTCACCAGCGGGTCGATAATCAAGACCCCGAATCGACCTATGAGGCGTTGCTGAAGTACGGCCGAGATCTTGTCGAAGAGGTCAAGGCCGGGAATGTCGATCCGGTGATCGGGCGTGATGAAGAGATCAGGCGGACGATTCGTATTCTGTCACGCAAGACTAAAAATAATCCGGTGCTGATCGGTGAGCCGGGGGTTGGCAAAACCGCGATTGCTGAAGGTCTGGCGCAACGGATCGTCAAGGGCGATGTTCCCGAAGGGCTTAAGCATAAGACCATTTTTTCTCTCGACCTGGGAGCACTGATTGCCGGAGCCAAGTTTCGCGGCGAATTTGAAGAGCGGCTTAAGGCCGTGCTTAAGGAGATTCAGCAGAGTGCCGGGCGGATAATTCTCTTTATCGATGAGCTACACACCATTGTTGGCGCCGGGAAAATTGATGGCGCGATGGACGCCGGGAATATCCTCAAGCCGATGCTGGCGCGCGGCGAGCTGCATTGTATCGGGGCTACGACCCTCGATGAGTATCGACAGTATATTGAGAAAGATGCTGCTCTCGAACGACGCTTCCAGCCGGTTATGATCGAGCAGCCGACGGTTGAAGACAGCATCAGTATTCTGCGGGGCTTGAAAGAGCGCTACGAGCTGTTTCACGGGGTCAGAATTTTGGACAGCGCGCTGGTTGCCGCGGCCCAGTTGAGTGATCGTTATATCAGCGATCGATTTTTGCCTGACAAGGCGATCGACCTGATCGATGAGGCCTGCGCCACAATCCGTACCGAAATCGATTCGATGCCAGCTGAGCTGGATGCGATTACCCGCCGGGTCCGTCAACTGGAGATTGAGGAGGCGGCACTTAAGGGGGAGAGGGATGCCGCTAGTCGCGAAAGGTTGATTGTCCTTCGCTACGAGTTAGCTGATTTGAAGGAGAAGGAGACCCTTCTCTCCGCACGTTGGCAGCAGGAAAAGGGTGGTTTGCAGCAGGGTCGGGATTTGCGTGAGGCGATCGAACACGCGCGCCGTGAGTTCGAAGAGGCTGAGCGCAATTATGATTTGCAGCGTGCCGCTGAACTGAAACATGGGAGGTTACCAGAACTTGAGCGTCAATTACAGCAACAGGAGGAAGAGCACTCTCCAGGCGAGCAGACCAGTCGCTTGCTGCGCGAAGAAGTCACAGAAGAGGAGATCGCCAGTATTGTCGCTCAGTGGACCGGGATCCCGCTGACCCGTTTGATTGAAAGTGAAAAGGCAAAATTGGACCAACTCGACCAATTGTTGCACCAGCGAGTCATCGGCCAGGATGAAGCGGTGCAGCGAGTGGCCGACGCGGTGATTCGTGCGCGTGCCGGGATCAAAGACCCGCGGCGTCCCATCGGATCTTTTTTGTTTCTCGGACCGACCGGAGTCGGTAAGACAGAGTTGGCTAAAGCTCTGGCCGAAGCCCTGTTCGATAGTGAAGAGAATATTGTCCGGATCGATATGTCTGAATACATGGAGAAGCACGCCGTTAGTCGCCTGATCGGCGCTCCTCCAGGCTACGTCGGTTATGAAGAGGGCGGCCAGCTCACCGAAGCGGTGCGCCGCAAACCCTACGCTGTGATCTTGTTTGATGAAATTGAAAAAGCCCATCCCGAAGTTTTTAACCTGCTACTGCAGATTCTTGATGATGGCCGGGTCACAGATGCCAAGGGGCGCACGGTTAATTTTAAACAGACCGTAATTATCATGACATCAAATATCGGTTCGCAGCGTTTACTCGAGGGGATAGATACGGATGGCATCCTTAAACCGGAAATACGCAAATCGATTGAAGCTGATCTGCATCAGTATTTTCGGCCCGAATTTCTGAACCGGATCGACGACACCTTGATTTTCCTTCCTTTGCGGCAGGCAGAAATTCTTCAGATCGTGGATCTGTTGCTGGAGCAACTTCGTAAGCGGTTGATTGAGCGAGGTCTTCATCTCGAGATCAGTGATAGTGCAAGGACGTTGATTGTTCAGTCTTCTTACGATCCGGTATATGGTGCGCGTCCGATTAAACGCTATCTTCAGCGTGAAGTTGAAACTCTGATCGCACGCCACATTATTTCGAATGAGGTCTCAGCCAACAGCAGGTTACAGCTTGATGCTGTTGGTGGTGCACTGGAAATCCAGGTGACAGAACCTGCGAAATAAGGTGATGTTTTTGCTTGCATTCCGCAAATGGAAATATATAATGTAACTAAATAGGTAAGCAATTGAAGGCTATCTTCCGACAGGAGGTTATCATGCGTATAGATATACTCTGCAAAGCTGACGGTCAGGGGCGTTGCGAAGGGACTCTGAGTAACGTGCGCGCGGCACTCGATAAAATGGGGGTCGAAGCTGAAGTTCATCAGTTTCAGGATAGTCGCAAGTTGATTGATAATCGAATTTATGTCGTACCGGCTTTGTTAATAGACGATCAGGTCCGAATTGCTGGAAGAGTCCCTGAAGTTGAGGAGATAGTCGCTTTTCTTGCTGAGCGTCCTCGCTATCTCAGGGACGTTGCCGAAATGGCATAAAATTGAGTAGTCGGTTGATTTCTACAGCACAAAGAGCCTTCCCTGGATCCAGGGAAGGCTCTTTGTGCTGTAGTGGGACAATCCCGTTTGGCAGATCTCTCAATTCTTTACATTTTGCTTATGCTGAGGTAGTGTTTTGGGCTTAACTGACTGCTGGGAAAGTTGGAAAAATGCCAAAAATTCTACTGGTTGATGATGTTGATCTGTTCCTCGAGCTCGAGCGTTCTTACCTTGAGGGCCTTGGTTACGATTTGATAACGGCATCATCCGGGGAAGAGACCCTGGCGCGTATCGAGCGGGTCGAGCCCGATATTCTGCTTCTCGATTATTACATGCCAGGTATTGACGGCGATGAAGTCTGCGCAACCTTGCGTAAAAATCCGCGCTGGGAAAACCTGCCGATTATCATGGTCACTGCAGCGGGGAAGCCTGAAGAGGTGCAGCGCTGCCTTATCTCGGGTTGTGATGATTATATTACTAAACCGGTAAACAAACAGGAGTTACGCGAAAAGGTCAAACGCTTACTCGGTCAAGTCCACCGCCGCACGGTCGATCGCGTTCCGCTTGATATGCCGGTCCAGCTTAAAGGGGACGGTAAGCCGCAGCAGGCGCGGACGCGTGATATTTCGCATAACGGTCTCTATCTTAAAACCGAGGCCGCAATCCCTGAAAACAGTCCAGTTGAATTGACACTCGAACTCTCCGAAGGGAAGACGCTTGAGCTTCTAGGTAAGGTCAAGCGCATCGAACAGGATGGTGAGACCGGGCTTGGTGTTTATCTGGTCAATCCTGACTCTAATGGGCAGAAGGAGATTGATACCCTGGTGCGCAATGGGTTGAGTCGCTTGCGCGATGGAGTGGGTGATGATCCCAGTACGCATAAAAGATTGTTGGCTTTGGAGCGAGAATGTGCGCGGATGCGTACTGAGCAGGACGGTGCCCAGCAGCGCATAAGTGAGCTGGAGCAGGAGAATATCGATTTCGCCAATCAACTTGTTCAGGTCGAAGACGTTAACAACAACCTGACCAACCTTTATATCGCATCATCTCGTCTTCATTCGACTCTCGATCGTAAGGAAACTCTTGAGATCATCAAAGAAGTTGTAATCAATTTCGTTGGTGCCGAGAAGTTTGCCGTCTTTATTCACGATGATGTTGAAAAGGTTCTGCGTTTTGAGACTGGGGAGGGCTTCGAGGATGGGTACCAACTGCCTGAGGTGAAAATGGGTGAAGGCTTGCTGGGTGAAATCGCCAGTAAGAGTGAGAACTATTTTGCCGAGGAGATGGTTGGACAAGAATCTGATGATCCTATGGCACCACTCGTCGCCATCCCCTTGATGATTCAGGGTGAACTGCTGGGGTTATTGGCGATCTATCGTCTTTTTATCCAGAAGGAGCAACTCGCCTCTATCGATTATCAACTCTTTTCGATGCTCGGTGATCATGCTGCTACTGCACTCTTTTCATCGACCCTCTATGGTCGTTCAGAGCGCAAACGTCAGACCTATCAGGGCTTCATGGACCTACTGCTCAAATAGGGTTGTGACCAGCAGCCCTTCTGCTAAAGCAAACTGCAACAATTCGTTCGCTTCTTCTGCTGGTGAGCCAGTGAGTAATTGTTGGCGCGTCTGACCTTGTTTTGCGCGACCAAGAAGTTCGGCAAACTCTTCGGTCAGGACCTCGCTGAAGACCTGACCCCCACGACGGATCATTAGTCCGATGGTTGCTGTCTGCTCAATCAGTTTTCCCCAGCGCCGTAGATCAATCTCTTCTTCTTCCAGTGCACCCAGAATATCGCAACGAAAATTGACCAGACAAACCCCCTTTGCCAAATAGAGAACGGCTTTGTCTGGAATCTCGGTTTCCGCTGGCAGAGTCTCTTCGCCGAGCAGTGTTTCAGCATAGTGGTAGTGGTAGTCGAGGATGTCGCATACCAAGGGGATAAGCTTCTTCTGCCCCGCCTGTTTGAAACATTGCACCACAAAATCTTGTTGAAATTTCAGGATGTGTGCCTGGTTCCTTGGGTCTTTGCTCAACAGGGCGTCTTCCCCTCCTTGGGTTGAAAGAAACCAGTCCCTGAAGTCTTCAATCAGCTGTAAGGGGGGGGTCTTCAGCGCTTCACAGAAGGGGAGAAAAAATCCAACGGCCCGTCCGAGATTGTAGGATAGATCGACAGCAGCAGCGAGGAGCGCACATTCTCTCATCTCCTGCATGCTGAAATCTAAACTTTCATTGAGCAGGTAAGGGGGCTGCGAATCGGATTTGAGTCCGAGTTGTATTTTTTGGTCGTGAAGTTTGGTCCCCGGTAATACGGCGAGAGGAAAGATGTCGATCTGGTTGGGACGATAACTCAGGCTACGCTCAAGGCTGGCACTAAACCCGGCGAGGCTGTCTCCCGGTAGACCGTAGATCAGGTCGAGACCGAAGGTCAGTCCTGAATTGGCCAGGAGCTCAACCCCGGCCCAGAACTTTTCAGGGTTTATTTTGCGATTCAGGCCAGCGAGGACTTTGATGTCAGAGGACTGCAGCCCGAGTTGAATTGAGCAAGAGAGCTGACTCAGCAGGTCGATGGTTTTCTCATCGATGAATTCAGCCTTGGCTTCAAGGTGATAGTGAAGCTGAGGTGCCTTGTCGAGCAGCAGGCGTAACAGCTGTTCCCCGCGTTTTTGCGGCGCATTGAAGGTCGAGTCAAGGACCCAGACCTGCTCAATTCCGTTACGGCTGAACAACTCTAATTCTGCTGCAAGTCGCGGTAGAGGTAATGGCCTGACTCCGGCCATCCCCTTGGCGTCGTAACAGAAGTCGCAGTTAAATGGGCAGCCACGGGCGACCTCCCAGAGCACGCTTCCCTTCACCGGTTGCAGGCAGTTGCTCAGCCAGGGTGACTCGAGGTGCTCTATGTCGCAACTGCAGGCTTGGACCACAGGCAGGAGAGGGTCGAGGCAAAGCCCTGCAATTCCGGCGATCTCTATTTTGCGCGAAAGACATTCAGCCAGGCGAGCGAAACTTTCCTCCCCCTCACCGCGCAATACGGCATCGAAACTCCCCCTTGTGAGCAACCTGCGACTGTCGGCACTGGCTTCGGGCCCGCCAACAAGTACAAAAGGAGGGGTGTCAAACTCCTTCAGCTTTTGGGCCAGCTGTAATATCTGCGAACGGTTCCACAGGTAGAGTGAAAAAGCGACCAGATCAGCTTTTTCGGCTTCGATCAGCGCCAGCATTTGTGTGAGAGGTTGTGTCAGGTTGAGATCAAGCAGATGAGTTTTCTGCTGAAGGCTGGCTGGCAGTGCGGCTTTGAGATTCCCAGCCGCCAATGCCACAGCCTGCGCAGAATGGCGCACATGAATTGAAACGATCAATATCTTCATCGGATATCAGCCTGCTGGAGGCGGGTCGTTGAGGTGGCGATTTGTGATGGTATAGCCGTTCTTAGTAAATATTTTCGCATAATAATCATATTCATGTTTTAGGTGATCAAGGGTGGTCTGGTAGCCGTACTCCATGACCATGCGGCGGGCTTCGAAACTCATCGGACTCTGTAGAAAGAGCAATGGCTCGTCGGCTTTAGGTTCGATAAGGATGATATCAACCTTCGGGTGTCTTCGTCTGTAGCCCTCAAGTGCCAGGGCCAGACGTTCACGACCTTCAATCCGTTGCGCCTGCTCCCAGACAAAGCTGACCCCCAAGTCCGAAATACTGGCGCACTTACCCGACGAGAGAGATGGCAGGCAACTGGTCTGACGATCGTTGCGGATTGGTACCCGTGGGTTGATCGCAATGATTAGTTCAGCTCCGCGGTCGATGGCCAGATCAATATGGCCAACCCGTCCGGTTGAGCCATCAATGTAGTGACTGTTGCCGATGTGGTAGGGCTGAAAGAAGACAGGGATAGCGCATGACGCCGTGATCGCCTGGCAGATATGTTGTGAGCGGTAACCTTCATCGCCGAAGACGACGCGGTCACCAAGGTCGATATCAAATGCCGGGATGTAGAGTTCGGCTGGCAGATCGTAGAAATTATCGACCAGCCCTTCATTCTCAAATGAGCGACAGAGATACTTTTGCAGCGGGTCGAGGGAAAATATACCCGAGGGGAATTGTTCCTGAAGAAGGTAGAATAGATCACTGGCCCCAATTTTTTTGTGGCGGCGATAGAAGCTATTCACTGTGGTGGCAAAATTTCTAAGGATGCGCCCTGTGGCAAACAGCATCTGGCGTTTATTCATCCGGTAGATATCTGACCGAGAAAAATTAAAAGTGCCTGCTTCGTCGTTGATGATCGTTTGATAGATTCGGGCTGGTGGGACCCTGTTGGCCAGAAGAGAGGCAATGACAGAACCGGCGCTGATGCCGATGTAGGCATCAAACTGACAGGTTGCGCAACGACCCCGTAACATACGGTCGAGGGCAGTCAGACAGCCGATCTCCCAAGCTGCCCCCATGATCCCACCCCCCATCAGGACCATAGCCGTTTTGTGTGTTTTTTTGGTTAGAGAGAGCGTAGGTTTACCCCTTTATGATTTTATGAATCGAACCTTGATTTGCGGTTTTCCACTCCTGCTGTCGACGACGAACTCCACCGGTCGGTTGCCGTATTTCTCCTGAACTTTCTGTTTTTGCGCGGTCAAAAACTGATTAACTTTCTCCCGCGAGGGAGCAAGACCATTTTGACCACATTTGATTCGTGCTTCAATGAGGGCCGTCAATAACGAGCTGGCTTCATCTTTATCGGTGGCGGGATTCTCGGCGGGCGGTCTTGGTAAGTCGGGGAGCTTAGGTGCCGTCGGCTTGTTTGAGAGATGACGGTGATACTTCCCTTCGTCCATCAGACGCAGAATCCGATCCCAGTACTGGGAGTAGGAGTAAAAACGGGAGGCCAGTCCCTGGTAGCGAAACTTGATATCGGTTTGAAAGATCGGCCGGTTAGTGAAGTGCCGAATGCGGCGGGCTAGATCGACGCGAGCCCTATTAGGCTCACGTTTTTCAACTCCGGCGAAATACTGTTCATAACGGATCTCGAGCTCTTTCATTTCGAGCTGGATCTCATTGAGAGCTTGATCAAGTTTTCGACGTTCGTCCATTAAATACTCTCCCCAGACGCAAACTATACTGAAGAAGTGAGAACTTGTAAATAAAAACGCGGAATAACAGGTGTTTTGACCGCTTGTCCCTTGACTTGGGCGGGGTGGTTTCGAGATAATTGATTGTTTTCTCAAAAATCAGCAAAGTGAAAGAAAGGGTGGCGATTGTGGAGGATTTGGCGGCGGTCGTGTTGGCTGCGGGCAAGGGGACGAGAATGAAGTCGAAGCGGGCCAAGGTGTTGCATGAAATCGCCGGGCGACCGCTGCTTTTTTACCCACTATTGGCGGCCAAAGAGGCCGGCTGTCAAAAAATTTCAGTAGTCGTGGGGCATCAGGGGGATGAGGTTGTCGCTGCTCTATCCGGAATGGGCGTTGACTGCGTCTGGCAGACCGAGCAGCTCGGCACCGGTCATGCTCTGCTCTGCGCGGCCGAGAAACTGACCGGCTTCAGCGGAGACCTGCTGTTACTCTGCGGCGATGTGCCGTTGTTGACTGCAGAGACTGTCGCTCAATTGCTTGCCCTGCATCGCACTGAAAAGGTGGCCGTGACAGTCCTGACTGCCAGCCTGAAAAATCCTCAGGGGTATGGTCGAATTCTGCGCGAAGGCGAAAATGTTAAAGCGATTGTCGAAGAGAAGGACGCCAGTGAAGATGAGCGGGCTATCTGTGAGATCAACACTGGAACCTATGTGTTCGATGCTGATTTTGTCTTTTCGGTATTACCCGGGCTCGGCAAAGAGAACGCCCAGGGGGAGTACTATTTGACTGACGTGATCGCTGCAGCTGTGGCTGCCGGTCGTAAAACCCGTGCACTTTGTCTTGCAGATTCCAACGAAGCGCTGGGGATCAATGACCGCCTGCAGTTGGCTGAGGCCAACAGTCTGATGCGCCAGCGGATCAATCGGCAATTGATGCTTGACGGCGTGACCCTGATTGATCCGCAAACCACTTATGTTGATGCCGGAGTCGAGATCGGCAGTGACAGCCTGCTCCATCCCGGGGTGCATATCCGCGGACGCACCCGCATCGGGCGCGACTGTATTGTCGAGACGGGCGTGCAGATCGACAGCTCGCAGATCGCCGATCATGTTCATTTGAAGAATGGCTCGGTTATCGAAGAGTCGCAGGTTGGGGTCAACTGTAAAATTGGACCCATGGCACATCTGCGGGCCGGGACTGAACTGCTGGGCGGGAACAAGATTGGAAACTTCGTCGAAACCAAGAAGGCCCGCCTCGAAGAGAACTCCCAAGCCAGCCACCTGACCTATATCGGCGATGCCGAGGTAGGCAAGAACGTCAATTTTGGTTGTGGCACCATTACCTGCAATTACGATGGGGTGAATAAGCATAAGACGATCGTTGAGGATGATGTGTTTATTGGCAGCGATACCCAGTTTATCGCTCCAGTGCGCATCGGGCGCAACAGTCTGATCGCCGCTGGTTCGACCATTACTCGTGACGTTCCGGCCGATTCTCTGGCGCTGTCGCGTACCCAGCAAAAAGTGATCGAAGGCTGGCGCACTAAACATCCGTTGAAGAAAAAATAGCAAATTGTTCGGCGTTGTCGCGTCCGACGAGGGGAGAAATTATATATATGTGTGGAATAGTTGGATATCTGGGACATCAAGAGGCCGCGCCGATCGTGCTCGATGGTCTGCGTCGTCTGGAATACCGCGGCTACGATTCGGCCGGGATCGCGACCATCGACGGTGGTGCCATCCGTATCACGCGCGCCGAGGGGAAGCTGGCTAATCTGGAGCAGCGGCTCAAGGATGATCCGTTGACTGGTAGTCGCGGTATCGGCCATACCCGTTGGGCGACCCACGGCCGCCCCTCAGAGACTAATGCCCATCCGCATAAGGCTGGCAATATCGTGGTGGTGCATAACGGCATCATCGAAAACTACCTGAAACTCAAGGTGATGTTGCAGCAAAAAGGGCATGAGTTTGCTTCAGAAACAGATACCGAGATCATCGCGCATTTGATCGAGGAGCACTATAAAGCGGGGCATGGGTTCGAATTCGCAGTACGCCGTGCGCTTGAAGAGGTCGAGGGCGCTTACGCTATCGCGGTTCTCTGCGAGGCTGAGCCCGATTGCCTGGTCGCAGCCAAGCAGGGGTCACCCCTGGTCGTTGGTCGCGGTGAGGGGGAATATTTCGTTGCCTCAGATATCCCGGCGATGCTCTCCCATACCCGCCAGATGGTTTTTCTCGAGGATGGCGAACTTGTGGTCTTTACCCCGCAAGGGGTGAGCTATTCCGATCTGAGTGGTAATATCCTCGAAAAGGAAGAGAAGACCATCACCTGGAGCCCGTTGATGGCCGAGAAGGGTGGCTACAAGCACTTCATGCTCAAGGAGATCTACGAGCAGCCACGAGCGATCGCTGACACCCTCGCTGGTCGTCTGCGCGAGGATGAGGGGGATATCTACCTCGAAGGGCTCAAGCTTGCCGACCAGCAGTTGGCCGAGGTGGAGAAGATTTTCATCATCGCCTGCGGGACGAGTTGGCATGCTGCCCTGGTCGGTAAGTTTTATCTGGAGAAACTCTGCCGGATTCCGGTCGAGGTCGATATTGCCAGCGAGTTCCGTTATCGCGACCCGATTGTTAACGACAAGACTCTGACAATTCTGATCAGTCAGAGCGGGGAAACGGCTGATACTCTTGCGGCCCTGCGTGAAGTTCACGGCAAGGGGGGCAAGGTGCTGTGTGTGTGTAATGTGGTTGAATCCTCGATCGCACGCGAGAGCGATGGGGTGATCTACACCCACGCCGGCCCGGAGATCGGCGTCGCTTCGACCAAGGCCTTCACCACCCAACTGGTCGCACTGCTGCTGTTCTCCCTGCGCTTGGCTCGGGTGCGCAAGACCCTAAGCGCCGAAGCATGCCAACAAAAAATTCTGAATTTGCTGACCCTGCCACGTCTGATCGAAACGAGTCTTGAGCTTGACGCTGCGATCGAAAAGATCGCCCCCGAACTCTCTGCCGCGCACGATTTTCTCTATCTGGGTCGCGGCAATCAGTATCCGATCGCCCTGGAGGGGGCGCTCAAGCTCAAAGAGATCTCCTATATCCACGCCGAGGGTTATCCCGCCGGTGAGATGAAGCATGGTCCGATCGCCCTGATCGATGAGCAGTTGCCGGTGGTAGTGATCGTACCGGACAACTCGACCTTCGATAAGGTCGTCTCTAACATGGAAGAGGTCCGGGCGCGTGGCGGCCGGGTGATCGTCTTCACCAGTGGGCGCGGCGTGGGCCTGAGCTCTCATTGTGAAAGCCTCTTCTGTCTACCCGAGGCCGATGACGACCTGATGCCGATCCTGGCCTCGGTGCCGATGCAGTTGCTGGCCTATCATGTGGCCGTATACAAGGGGACCGACGTCGATCAGCCGCGGAACCTGGCTAAAAGTGTGACCGTGGAGTAGTTCTGTTGCAGATTTCCATCCCCTATGCACGCAAAATTCGTCGGCTCAAGCAACGCTTTCTCAGCCATTTTCATGTCAGTGAAAACACCTTTATGGTGGTGCTGGCTGTGATCATAGGCCTGTTGGCTGGACTGGGCAACTACGTCTTTCGTAAGACCATCGATCTGATCCATTTCCTGATTGTGACTCAAGGCGAGCAACTGCTGCACATCGACCCCGAGCATTGGTCGACGGAACGGTTGATGATCTTTATCTTCCCGGTCATCGGGGGTTTGCTGCTGATCCCTCTGTGGATGCTCTTCCCTAAAGACTTAAAAGGCGGATTTGCAGCCTTTCTGGTCAAGGTTAACCTGAAGGGGGCCAAGCTCCCCTTGCGCCCGATGTTCACCCGTGGCTTCGGCGCGGCGATTACTCTGGGCACCGGCGGCAGCGCCGGACAGGAAGGGCCGATCGCGATCATCGGTGGCACCATCGGCAGTCAGTTCGGCAAGCTATTCAAGATGGGGGGAGATCGTCTCAAGGTGCTGGTCGCCTGTGGCGCTGCAGCGGGTGTCGCTGCAACCTTTAACGCCCCGATTGCCGGGGTATTCTTTGCTGCTGAAATCGTCCTGCTCTCCTCTTTCGAGCTTGCCAGTTTTACCTCAATCGTTATCGCCAGCGGCATGGCGACCGTCGTCTCACGCGCGCTGCTGGGCAATGAGACCGAGCTGGCCGCACCGGCTTATCTGATGCAGAGTCCCTGGGAGCTGGTGCTCTATCTGCTGCTCGGTTCGATTATCGGGCTCTTGGCCAGCGGTTTTATCGATCTGCATTTTCGGATCAAGGACATCGTCGATGGCGTGCGTCTGCCCAAACTGAGCAAGCCGGTCCTGGGTGGCCTGCTGGTTGGCTTGATCGGCATAGGTCTGCCCCAGGTCTATGGCAACGGCTACGAATTTATCAGTACGGTACTTGCCGGGCACCAACCTCTACTGCTGCTCCTTGCGCTGATTCTGGTCAAAGCGGTGGCGACTTCAATCACCCTGAATTCAGGGATGCCTGGCGGGATGTTTGCCCCCTGCCTCTATCTGGGCGCCGTGATCGGCGGCGCTTTTGGCCTGATCTGCATGCAGCTTTTTCCAGACGCCAACCTGGCCCCTGGGGCCTATGCGCTGGTAGGAATGGGCGCATTTTTGTCGGCGGCAACACACTCGCCGATGACGGCGATCTTTCTGCTGTTCGAGATTACCGATTCCTATGAGGTTATTATCCCGATTATGCTCGCTTGCGTTATTGGCACCTCGATCGCCCGACACTTCAAAAAGGAGAGTCTCGAAACGGCAGAGTTGGTGCGTGAGGGGATCGATCTGGAGGCTGGCAAAGAGCGAAACATCATGAAGGGGTTGTACGTCAGCGAGGTGATGTCCAAAGATGTTGAAAAGGTCCCGGAAAATATGACCCTGGGGCAGTTCGCCAAGTTTATCGCCAGTACCCGGCACACCAACTTTCCTCTGGTTGATCGCAACGGAGCACTGAGCGGAATCATCTCGGTGCAGGATTTCATGGGGGTGGTGTTCGAGCCCGAGTTGATGGACCTGGTGGTGGTCAAGGAGCTGGCGACCCTCGATGTAATTACGGCGCATGACCATGAAGATCTGGATACCGCGATGCGTAAGATCGGATACCGCAATATCGAGCAGTTGCCGGTTGTCGATCGTGAAAGTCACCGCAAACTGCTCGGTATCATCTCAAGGCGCGACATGGTCTCTGCCTATAACCGTGCGCTGATGGCCCGTACTTTGGGAGATGATGATGACTGATCTTCTAAGTGGCCTCAACCCTGAACAGCGCGAGGCGGTCACCCATGGTGGTGGTCCACTCCTGATCCTGGCTGGCGCGGGGTCGGGCAAGACCCGCACCCTGATCCATCGTGTCGCCTGGCTGATCTGTGAACAGGGGATCGCGCCCTGGCAAATTCTGGCCGTAACCTTTACCAATAAGGCGGCTGGCGAGATGCGCGAGCGTCTGGCCAAGATCCTGCCCGAGCAAGAATCACCCTGGGTCGCAACCTTTCATGCCAGTTGCGTGCGGATCTTACGGCAGGAGATCGCTGCCCTCGGTTTTACGCGCGATTTTGTTATTTATGATGATCAGGACCAGCAACGCTTGCTGCGCCAGGTGTTAGCCGAGTTGGGGGTGGGGGAGAAAACTCTGAAACCCGCAGCGGCCGCCCACGCCATCGATCAGGCTAAAAATCGTGGCAAAAGTCCTCATGACTTCGATGAGCAGGGGGGAGAGCAGGCTCAGCTGGCCGAAATCTATCGTCTCTACCAGAAACGGCTCAAGCAGGCCAACGCGGTCGATTTTGGCGATCTGCTGTTGTTGACCGTACAACTTTTTGATGAGCATCCTGCTATTTTGAAGAAATGGCAGGATCGTTTCCGACATATTCTGGTTGACGAATTTCAGGATACCAACGGCATTCAGTATCGCCTGATCGACATGCTGGCTCGGCCTCATGGCAACCTCTGCGTGGTTGGAGACGACGATCAGTCGATCTACGCCTGGCGCGGCGCCGAAATCGGCAACATCCTCAATTTTGAACGAGACTATGCCGGAACTAAAACGATCCGGCTTGAGCAGAATTATCGCTCAACCAGTACTATCCTGCAGGCTGCAGGCGGGGTGGTTGAGCAGAACCGCGAACGCAAAGGCAAGCGTCTCTGGACCGACAACCCACAGGGAGCCCCGGTCCAGATTGAAGCTTGCGCGGATGATCTGGAAGAGGCGCGCTTTGTCGCGCGTGAGATAGAAAAGCTGCAACGAGCGGGGCACAGTTTGCGGCAGATCGCGGTGTTTTATCGCACCAACGCGCAATCGCGCCCTCTTGAAGAGGCGTTGGCTTTCGCGCGCATTCCCTACGTGATGTTCGGCGGGGTCAAGTTTTTCTCGCGGATGGAGGTCAAGGACGCTCTCTGCTATCTCAGACTGCTACTTAATCCCGCCGATTCGGTCGCTGCCCGGCGGATTATTAATGTTCCGGCACGGGGTATCGGTAAGACTACGATTGAAAAGGTCGCAGCACTGCAGGGGGAAGACCTCAGTTTTCTCGAGGCCTGCCGCGCCACTGTAGACGAAGGATTGCTCGGTGCGGCGGCCAATCGCAAGCTAAAGCTGTTTATCGATCTGATCGCTGATTTCAGCAAGCGACTTGAACGCATCCCTTACCCACAGCTGATGGCGGAACTGCTCGATGAATCTGGTTACCTGCCGGTATTACGTGAAGAAGCCGAGGGGGCATTGACCGACGGCCAACGTCAGGAGGCCAAGGGACGGCTGGATAATCTGGAGCAACTGCTGGCAGGGATGGAGGAGCATCGCGGCCGTTCAGCTTCGTTGCAGGAATACCTCGAGGAAATCGCGCTGGTGACTGATCTCGATCGTCATGACACTAGCCTTGAGCGGGTGACCCTGATGACCCTGCATGCTGCCAAGGGACTTGAGTTCCCGGTGGTTTTTGTCACCGGATTGGAAGATGGACTCTTTCCGCACAGCCGTTCTGAGGGCGAAGATATCGAAGAGGAGCGGCGGCTCTGTTACGTCGGAATGACACGTGCCATGGAGCGGCTCTATCTGACCCATGCCCGCCGGCGCAGGATCTATGGCAGCTATCAGTATAATCCGCCGAGTCGGTTCCTGGCCGAAGTCCCCGAAGAGGTTCTGGCCAGCCGTTCGAAGGCGAAACCGGCAGCATCCTCTGGCCACAATCTGGCCTCTCTGTTTGCCGGAGGGACATCTGCGCCGCTGAACGAAGAGGCTGAAGAAGAGACCGACGCGTCATTTGAAGAGGTCGAGCTGGTCCCCGAGGCCGAAGAGGGTTTGCGCCTGGGGATGAGGGTTAGACATATTAAGTTTGGGGTCGGGACGGTGCGGCGCCTTGAGGGGAGTGGCGAGAATCAGAAGGTGACCGTCTATTTCAAATCGGCTGGACCCAAAAAATTACTGTTGCGTTTTGCCGGGCTTGAACCCGCCTGAGCTGGAGACTCGTCGAAAAAACTTATGGAAGCCCTGAGTCCGACATTCCACCTGATGGTGGTCGATGATAACCCCACCAACCTTGAGTTGATGGCACGTATTGTTGAGAACCACCTGCCCGAGGTGCGCTGTTTCACCGCGCGCAGTGCTGCTGAAGGGTTTAGTCTGCTCGAGACTGAGCGGATCGACGGTGCCTTTGTTGACGTGCAGATGCCGGCTGTTAACGGGTTTGATATGTGTCGTCAACTTAAGGCTGATCCGAAGACAGCGCATATACCGGTGGTCCTTCTGACTGCGCATATTGCGACTCCGCAGAGCCGCGCCGAAGGGTTGGATGCCGGTGCCCAGGATTTTATTTCGCAGCCGGTCAGCAATATCGAGATGTTGGCACGCATTCGGGTGATGCTGCGCCTGCAGCGCGAACGACAAAGTCTGTCGACTCAGAATCAGCAATTGCACCAGCAGCTTGAGAGCAACGTCGCTGCTTTACGCTGGTTGACCGGTCTGGTCGATGTTTCAGATAGCGCAAGTATCGATCCGGGATTGCTTGAAACCTTGGCCGCTAAGCTCAATGGCGCCCAGAAACCGACGCCGAACCAGTTTGCCGACTGGTTATTTCCGGAACTGTCTGGTGCCTGGCAGCAGGCCTTGCTGAAACTGGCTCTGCTTGAATCAATCCCCCTTGATCTCGCCAGCCGACTGACACAGCTAGAGGATGTTGATGCGATTCTTGATTACCTCTGGCGGCATAATTTTCATGTTGAAACCGTCGCTGGTGGTTATTGCTTTGATGAGCGACTGCACGGCTATTTGAGACGGCAGGCGCGCATGCTGTTGAGCGAGGCGGATCAATTAGAGGTTCATCGCCTGGCCGCTGGCTGGTTTCAGGAGAAAGCCGATTTCTGGTCTGCTCTGCGGCACCTTTTACAAGGTCGCTACTTCGAAGAGGTGGAACTTCTTTTGAGTCAGACCGGGCTTTTGCTGCCGGTGACCGCGCCCAATAATGTAAAAGAGCTCCTTGAGCTATTGCCCGAAAATCTCGCGGCTAAGCAGGGTTGGCTTTGCCTGTTTGTTGGCAGTTGTAAATTTATCTTTGCTGCAAATGAGGTTGATAGTTGGCTTGAGTTGGCCAGGGTTCGGTTTGTCGGTAAGGATGACCGCTGTGGAGAGCTTCTGGCTCTGTCCCAGCAGGTTCGTCAATATCTGTTTGTCGATGGGCGCTTTGCTTTTGGGCGTGAACTCTTACCCCGCATTTTGGCATTGTTGGATGAACAAAAAGAAGATCTTGACCCGGTAAATCTGTCGATGATTCATTATTCTCTGGCTCTGGGTCTGGGTTTTTTCTCTGGTGATCTGACGCGCGGAGAGGCGTTTGCGCGCTCATGTCTTCAGATGGCTCAAAAAAGTCGGCAACTCGACCTTGAACTCGATGGTCGGATCGCCTGTGGCTATATGGCGCTCTTGCAGGGGAGCAATTTCGTTGCCTGCTCTGAAATTGAAAATGGTTGGCGACTCTGTGCAAAGGGTGCAAAGGCCTCAGTCTTTTTTTATCTCCTGACAGCTAACTTGCTACTACATACTGGCGATCTGGGTGGTTATCGGGCCCAGCGGCGACAATTGCTTGAACACTTCGGTCGGCAGTCCTTGCAGCAGGGGACACTTGGAGTGGTCCTTTGTCTACTAGATGTTGAGGCGTCCCTGTTAGAGGGGGATTCAGACTCAGCCGCTGAAATGATCCGTATCGGTTCAGCCGAAGATGTGTCCGCCGGGAATCCCCATCTACAGAGTTGGTTGTTACAGTTTCAAGCCCTGCTGCATGTCCGGTCTGGCCGCCATGAAGCTGCACGGCATGACTTGGCCGAGTCGCGTAGATTGCGCGAACAGGTTGGCGGCGGCGTGCATATGTTGACTAATCTTCTGGTTTCAGCAGAGACCTTGCTTGAGCTTCATGACTTTGAGGCGGCCCATGGGCTGCTTCAGAGGGCCCTTGATTTTTCCTGCCAGACGGGTGACCTTCTGGTTCGGCCGGGTATTTATGCCGTACTTGCCCGGCTCTATCAACGTCAGGCCGAGACAGTTAAAGCTCTAGAGCACCTGCAGGAATTTTTGCTTCTGCTGCGCTCTCGGCAACATAAGTGTTGTTTCTTCTTGACCCCTGAGTTGCTTGAAATTCTACCACTGGCGGTGGAAAACGATGTGCTTCCAGAAGTTGCTTCGCGGCTTGCGGCCGATTTTTTTGGTTGTGATATTCGCAACGACGGACAACTGGTTCCACACCTGCAGATATCACTGCTTGGCCCTTTTCGACTGCGTATTGCCGAGAAGGGCTGGATCGAAGCGACTAGTCTCGGTGGCCCTGGCCGGCATCTACTCGGTTTGCTTATCTTTGCTCCGGGGCAGCAGTTTGCGGTTGATGCCATCTATGGACGAATCTGGCCTGAAAGTTCGTCTGATCGCGCGCGCCAAAATTTCGATAGCACGCTGTTGCGACTGCGCAAAGCTCTAGATGAGGGCTGTGGCAGCGGTGCAGGGCGTAGCTATCTCGCCGTTGAACGGGGTATTCTGTTTTTGCGGCATGCCAGGGTTGATGCCATCGCATTTAAGGCTCAGGTTGAATTGGGGCGCAGCTTGCAACGGCGTGGGGATTTATGGCAGAGCTGTCATCAGTTGCTGGCGGCCGATCGGCTCTGGCAAGGAAAGTTGATGGAAGGGTTCGACTTACCCGGTGAGCTGTTTGATAGGCAGGAGATTTTCGATGAGCTGCGCTTTGAGCAGATTGAACTGCTTGCGGGCTTGAATGAGCCGTTTTGCCGCAGCATCGATCTGGAAGCCTTGCTGTTGCGGGGCTTGCAAGTTGATCCGATTCGAGAATCCTTCATCAAAAAACTATTGGAGATCTATCGCCAGCAACAAGACCAGGTTAAACAGAAGAGGTTGCTCGATCAGTACCGTAAATCTTTACAGGCGGAGGATTTTCCGTCGAGTGAGATTGCCGAGATTGTACGTGCCCTCTAGTCGTATGACAAAGATCATCGAATCGTAAGCTTTTTTCTAGAAGAGTCAAAAGGAAGAGAGAGTTAAGAATGAGTAAGTGCAATAGTTGTGATGACAGTTCTTGTGCGACACGTGCCAAAGGGCCTCAGGAGAATGACGAGCAGTTTCAGCGCCGCCAAGCTCTCGAGAGTCGCCTCTGCAGTATCGACAAAAAAATCCTGGTGATGTCGGGTAAGGGCGGAGTTGGCAAGAGTACCACTGCAGTCAACCTGGCGATCGCGCTCTCGCAACAGGGGCATCGTGTCGGTCTGCTCGATATCGATCTGCACGGCCCGAGCCTGCCGAAGATGCTCGGGCTCGAAAATGTTCGTCCCAATGGCAGTGAAGATGGGATCATCCCGCTGGAGTTTGCCGGCATCAAGTTGATGTCGATCGGCTTTCTGCTCGAGAAGACCAGTGATGCCATGATTATTCGCGGTCCGATGAAAAATAGCGCGATCCAGCAACTGCTGGCCGACGTCGTTTGGGGTGAGCTCGATTACCTGGTGGTTGATTGCCCACCCGGCACCGGTGACGAACCCCTCAGCGCCGTGCAGATGCTCGGCGATAAAGCCGCGGCGGTAATCGTCACCACGCCGCAGGATGTTGCGCTGGTGGATGTTGAAAAATCGATCAGCTTCTGCCAGCAACTTAAATTGCCGATCATCGGCATGATCGAGAATATGAGTGGTTTCATCTGCCCGCATTGCGATAAACGCTCAGACATCTTCAAGAGCGGTGGTGGCAGTCGGTTGGCCGAACAATATTCGATCCCCTTTTTAGCTCAGGTCCCGCTCGATCCGCGGATCGTGGTTGCGGGTGACAGTGGCAAGCCGCATATCCTTGCGCATCCTGAATCTGAGTGCAGTCATGCCCTTGAGCATGCCGCCGAGGAAGCTCACAACTGGTGGCAGAAACGCTAAGCGGCAAAAAAGATCGCAGCACAAAAGGAGTTGTTATGAAAATTACACGTGAAGAGGTTGTCCATGTCGCTCGTCTGTCGCGGCTGGCGCTTGACTCGACCGAGATCGACGCCTTAACCGGCCAGATGGATCAACTGCTGGGCTATGTCGAAAAGCTCAATGAGCTTGATACCGAAGGGATAGTGCCGACCGCTCATGCCGTACCGATGGAGAATGCCTTTCGCGCCGATGAGGTCAAGTCCTCACTCGGGGCGGACTGGGCGCTGCAGAATGCGCCGCAGAGCGAAGAGAGCTGCTTTGTTGTGCCGAAGATTATTGAGTAGGTTCGCTGCAGACTGCGCTGGAAATGGCGCAGTTCGGCAGATTTAATAACGGGAGTTACCATGTCTTTTTCTCAAATGAGTATTCGTCAGTTGCAGCAGGCGCTGCGCGAAGGCAAAACCAGCGCGGTTGAATTGACCCGTGCCTGTCTTGCGCGGATCGCCGCCACCGACGGGCGGGTCAACGCCTTTGTCACGGTCTGCGATGAGACCGCGCTGGCCGCAGCAGCAGAAGCCGATCGCCAGCTCGCAGCGGGCCAAGCAGGACCTTTGACCGGGATCCCGATTGCGGTCAAGGATATCTTCAATACCGCTGGGGTCCGCACCAGTTGCGGTTCGCGGATTCTGGAAAATTATATTGCGCCCTACGATGCGACCGCTTTCGCCAAACTACGCGAGCAGGGCGCCATTCTGCTTGGCAAGCTCAATATGGATGAGTTCGCCATGGGGAGTTCCAACGAGAATAGCGCAAACGGGCCGGTCGCAAATCCCTGGGATCTGGAACGGGTTCCTGGCGGGTCTTCCGGTGGCAGCGCCGCGGCTTTGGCGGCTGGACAGACCTTTGCAACTTTAGGGACCGATACCGGCGGCTCAATCCGCCAGCCAGCCTCCTTCTGTGGGGTGGTTGGGCTCAAGCCGACCTACGGCCGGGTGTCACGCTACGGGGTGATCGCTTATGCATCGAGTCTCGATCAGGTCGGCCCCTTGGCCCACTTTGTTGAAGATGCAGCGCTGATGCTGGGTGCCATCGCCGGCTATGATCCGGCGGATTCGACCAGTGTTGATTGCCCGGTCCCCGACTACCTGGCTGGGCTTGATGCGGGGGTCAAGGGGATGAAAATCGGCTTGCCGCGCGAATATTTCATTGAAGGTCTGGATCCGGCGATCAAGCAAGCGGTTGAGGCGGCGATCGAGGTTTACCGTGGCCTGGGTGCCGAGATCGTCGAGGTTAGCTTGCCGCATACCGATTACGCGGTAGCCTGTTATTACCTGATTGCAATGGCAGAGGCTTCAAGCAATCTGGCGCGCTACGACGGGGTCCGTTACGGCGTGCGCCAGCAGGCCGAAGGCGGCTTGACCGGCATGTACGAACAGACACGTGCCGCCGGATTTGGTGATGAAGTCAAGCGGCGTATCATGCTCGGCACCTACGCCCTCTCTTCGGGATACTACGATGCCTATTACCTCAAGGCCCAGAAAGTCCGGACCCTGATTCGCGAGGACTTTCTTAAAGCGTTTAAAGAGGTCGATCTGCTCTTGACCCCGGTTGCTCCGACTGCGGCGTTTAAGCTCGGCGAGAAGACCGATGATCCCCTGCAGATGTACCTGTCGGATATCTTCACGATTCCGGTCAATCTGGCCGGGACCTGTGCTCTTAGCCTCCCTTGCGGGATGGATGGCCAGCTACCGATCGGGCTGCAGTTAATCGGCCAGCCGTTTGATGAAGTGCGGATACTGCAGGCCGCCAAGGCCTATGAGGCAGAAACCGACTGGCACAAACAACGCGCCCCACTCGACTAAAAAGCTAAGGCAGGGAGTTTTTCATGCATTCAAGATATGAAGTTGTTATCGGGCTTGAGGTTCACGTCCAGCTAACCACCAAGACCAAGATTTTCTGTGGCTGTTCCACCGCTTTCGGTCAGCAGCCGAATTCGCAGACCTGCCCGGTCTGCCTCGGTCTGCCCGGCGCTCTGCCGGTGCTGAACCAGCAAGTGGTTGAGTATGCAATCCGCGCTGGCCTCGCGACCAATTGTCAGATCGCACCCCGTTCGATCTTTGCGCGTAAAAACTATTTTTACCCTGATCTGCCCAAGGGCTATCAGATCTCGCAATTTGAACTGCCGATTACCGAACATGGCTGGCTTGATATCGATGATGCGGCTGGTGGCAAGAAACGGATCGGGATCACCCGTATTCACATGGAAGAGGATGCCGGTAAGCTGTTGCATGGTGGTAAGAGCGGCAGTCGGGTTGACCTGAACCGTGCCTGCACACCACTGTTGGAGGTCGTATCCGAACCGGATATGCGCAGCGCCGACGAAGCGATCGAGTATCTCAAGCAACTGCACCAGATCGTGGTCTATCTCGGGATCTGCGATGGTAATCTCGAGGAGGGCTCCTTCCGCTGTGATGCCAATGTTTCGCTGCGCCCCAAGGGGCAGGTTGAACTCGGCACCCGCGCCGAACTGAAGAACATCAACTCCTTCCGTTTTATCAAGCAGGCGATCGAGTACGAGGTTGAACGTCAGGCCGAGCTGCTTGATGAGGGGGGGAAGGTTGTGCAGGAAACTCGCTTGTTTGATGCTGACACTGGGGTCTCCCGTTCGATGCGTGGCAAAGAAGAGGCCCATGACTATCGCTATTTTCCCGATCCCGATTTGGTCCCGCTGGTGGTTGATGAGGCCTGGGTTGAGCGCGTAAGGGCAGAGCTTCCCGAAATGCCGCTGGTCAAACGCCAACGTTATGTCGAGCAGTTTGAGCTGCCCGATTACGATGCCGGGGTGCTGTCGGCTGAGCGCGGGGTGGCTGAGTATTTTGAGGCGCTGGTTAGCCTGCATCCCCAACCGAAGGTCTGCTCCAACTGGATGATGGGCGAGGTGATGCGCGCGCTCAACGACAAAGAGGTTGCCATCGCTGATTGTCCGGTGTCCCCTGAGCTCTTGGCCGGACTGCTAGGTCGGATCGACGACAATACCATCTCGAACAAGATGGCCAAGACCGTTTTTGAGGAGATCTGGCAGACCGGCAAGACTGCCGATCAGGTCATCGATGAGAAGGGTCTGAAGCAGGTTACCGATACCGGCGCCATTGAGGCTATCCTTGATGAGATCATCGCCGCCAATCAGGGTCAGTTTGAAGAGCTCAAGGCGGGTAAGGATAAACTGACTGGCTTCTTTGTCGGCCAGGTGATGAAACTCAGCAAGGGGAAGGCGAATCCCGGCATGGTTAATCAGCTGATTCAAAAGAAACTTACTGAGTAGCAGTCAACGCAAAAGAGTCTTTGCTCCATCTAATATCTACAAGGAAGACAACATATGTCCGGTTGCCAGATCGATAAAAACATCATTCGACCGATCCGCTTTTTCAACGGAAGCTGCCAGATGCTCGATCAGCGCCGCCTGCCTGCTGAGGAAATCTGGCTCGATTACACCAATTACCAAGGCGTGGCCGAAGCGATTCGCAACATGGTGGTGCGTGGTGCCCCGGCGATTGGCGTCGCCGCAGCGATCGGCGCCTGGTTTGGCGCGCGAGATATCGAGACCGAATCAAGCGAAGTCTTTTATGCTGAGTTTGAAAAGGTTTGCGAACTGCTGGCCGCCACCCGTCCGACTGCCATCAACCTGTGCTGGGCTCTGGACAGGATGAAGTCCTTCGCTCAGGCGAATCTGGATCGCAGTGTCCTGGAGTTGAAAATTGGTCTGGAATACGAAGCGCTTGCGATTACCCAGGAAGATGAGAAACTGTGTAAAAAACTGGGGCGCCAAGGGGAAGGTCTGATTCCTGACGGCGCGCGGGTTTTGACCCACTGTAACGCTGGTGCTTTGGCGACCGCAGGGTACGGAACAGCCCTGGGGGTGTTGCGCGCAGCTGTCGCAGCGGGCAAGAAAATCTCCGTATTGGCGGACGAAACCCGGCCCTTTATGCAGGGCGCACGGTTGACTGCTTGGGAATTGCAGAAGGACAATATCCCGGTGACCCTGATCTGTGACAATATGGCAGGTTATCTGATGAGTCAGGGTGAGATCGATTGTGTGATTGTTGGTGCCGACCGCATCGCGGCCAATGGTGATGTCGCCAATAAGATTGGAACCTACACTGTCGCGGTATTAGCCAGGGAGCATAATATCCCATTTTACGTCGCCGCGCCCCTGTCGACACTCGATATGAATATCTCAGATGGCTCACTGATTCCGATTGAAGAGCGTGATGCACGCGAGGTGACACATATAGGCGACATCCAGCTGGCACCGCTCGGGGTGCCAGTCCGTAATCCGGCTTTCGATGTCACTCCAGCGCGTTTTGTTACGGCGATTATTACCGAGGCTGGTGTGGTCGAAGGAAACTATTTGGATGGGCTTACTGCCCTTTTTAACCGCTGAGCAATGCTGTAACAGAGGAATTTTGAGCGAATTAAATTTTAATATATCAGCAGCCCTGTTCGACGGAGCGCATACCGAAGAGCTTGCTCACCGGCTTCAGCCTTTGGGCTTTGACGAGTCGCAGCGTAGTGCTGTTAATCTTGAGCTTTTGTTTGAGGTCTGGCCGCGACCTGATCTGTTGCAGCTTGTGCTGGTCGATTCACTGGTTACGGCGGATCCTGATCTGGCCCTCAACTATCTGGAACGTTTGCCGTCGGTTGTGGAGCGCGAGCAATTGCGGCAAGTTCTTGAAGATGCTGTACGCCGCAAGCAGTTGTTGGTGATATTGGGCGGCTCGCCCTTTCTCGCAACTCTGTTTTGTCGCGGACGCATATTTTTTGAGCAACTCTTTGTTGATGGTGAGATCGATCAACCGGTTTCTGAAAAGCAGATGCTCGCAGAATTGCGTGAGTTGATCTCGATTGACACCGCACCCGATGACAGTGATCGGTTGCTGCGTCGATACAAGGCGCGTCAATTTTTGCGGATTGGTGGTCGTGATTTATGTGGTCTGGCCGAACTCGAAGAGGTCACTGCCGAACTCTCTGCTCTGGCTGCCGCAGCACTACAGGTCGCAATTGAGTTCTGTTCTTATCAGTTGCAGCAGGAGTATGGGGTCCCTGTCGCTGCAGACGGTAGTGAAGCTGAATTTACCGTTCTTGGCATGGGTAAATTCGGCGGTTATGAACTCAACTTTTCGTCTGACATCGATCTGATCTATTGCTATTCGACCACTCAGGGCCAGACCCATGGCGGTAGCCGCGGGGAGCAGATCGAGCTGCGTCGATATTTTATCAAGCTCGCCGAAATGGTCAGTCGCACGCTTCATCAGCCAACTGAAGATGGTTTTGTGTTTCGGGTCGATACGCGTCTCCGTCCAGATGGCAACAGCGGTGACCTGGCGATCTCCCTCAATGCTGCCGAAACCTATTACGAATCATGGGGGCAGAGTTGGGAACGGGCGGCGATGATCAAGGCGCGTCCAGTGGCTGGCAGTATGGCGTTAGGTGAGGAACTGCTAGCGCGGTTGGAACCCTTTATCTATCGGCGCTACCTTGATTTCGGTATGATCGAGGACATTATGCTGATGAAGCAAAAGATCGATGCCAGCTTAAATCGAGCAGGAGAGGGCGAGCTGAACCTCAAACTGGGGCGCGGGGGAATTCGTGAGATCGAATTTTTCATTCAAGCCCAGCAGTTGGTTAATGGCGGCAAAAATCGTTTATTGCGTGAGCGTAATTCGCTGAAGGCCCTCAGTCTTCTCGGGGCGCATGATTTGATCAGCGCGCATGAGGTTGTGTCGCTACAGCAGGCCTACCGTTTTTTACGCAACGTTGAACACCGGATCCAGATTGTTCAGGAGCGGCAAACGCACTCATTGCCGACCCGTGATTCTGAGATGCTTGCTTTGGCGAGACGGAGCGGTTTTGCCGATATTGAAAGTTTTAGCCAGAGTCTGAAAGCCCACCGCGAAGAGGTTTGTCGGGTTTACCGCGGACTATTCCATTCCGCTGAAACCGCGGAAGTGATCCGTCCCGAGGTGAGTTTGCTCTTTGATCGAGATGCCGACCCTGATCTGGTCAAGGACATGCTCGAAGAGAAAGGCTTTAGTAACCCTGACGCGGCCTATGTCAGTCTGCATGCTCTGCATGGGGATCTGCCCGAACGCCGTCTGACTGAGCGAGGCAGGCGTTATCTTGAGCAATTAATGCCCCTCTTGTTGTCCGAATTGCTTGAATCGCCTAACCCTGATCAAGCCCTTAATAATCTTGAGGCTTTCCTGAATCGCCTGCACAGCCGGACTTCTTTTTTCGCTTTGCTTGTGGAAAATTCAGAAATTGTTAAAGTCTTGGTTTCACTCTTTGGGTCGAGCCAGATGTTGTCACGGATTTTTATCCAGCGACCGGAATTGCTTGATACCATGGTCTCGCGTGCCTATGCGATCAGTCTTAAACCGCAATCGCAGATGGCTGCAGAACTGACGGAACAGCTGCTAGATGTTGAAAACTATGAGGACCAGTTGGATGTTTTGCGGAGATTTCGTAACGAAGAGTTTCTGCGGATCGCGTTGAATGACTTGCATGGTGAACTCGGTCAGAGCGAGGTGACTCATCAACTTTCCTGGCTGGCTGAGGTCTGTCTGGATCGCGCAATTCAGATGGCGCGTCATGAACTGATTCCGCGTTTTGGTTTGCCCTATCTCGAGAGCGATGAAATGCGGGAAGTCGCGTTTACGGTCATTGGGATGGGAAAACTGGGCGGCTATGAACTGAACTATCACTCCGATCTCGATATTATTTTTCTGCATGAAGGGGCGGGGAGAACCCGTCCGGTTGAGGGAACAGATCAAAACAGGTTTCGCGAGTTGAACAGTCAGGAGTACTTTGCGCGACTGGCGCAGAGGATTATCAGCGCTCTGACCCTGGTAACACGCGAGGGGATCGTTTATAAGATCGACACCGATCTGCGGCCTTCTGGCAATCAGGGGCCATTGGTGACCGGTCTTGATGCCTTTGAAATTTATCATCGTGAATCTGCCCAGCCATGGGAACGGCAGTCGATGACCAGGGCTCGGATGATTTGTGGTCCGCCCGCATTTATGCAGCGTTGCCAGGTCCTGATTGAGGAGTTGACCTTCGAACGTGATTTGCCCGAGAATCTGGTCTCAGAAATTTGCCGTCTGCGCCAACGGATGGAAAAAGAGATCGCTCGCGAGACGAATGACCGAATTAATATTAAGACCGGTCGCGGCGGGATGGTCGATGTCGAATTTCTGACCCAATACCTGCAGTTGGCTCATGCTCGGGTGCACAAAGAGTTACGCAATCAAAACACTTTGCATTTGCTTAAGGTGATGATCGATTTGAAGCTGCTTGATGCGGAAGATGGTGTTATTCTTCTTAAAGGTTACAAATCGTTACGGCGACTCGAAAATAAGCTACGACTGCTCTATGATCAGTCGATGAATGAATTGAACGTAAGTGGTACTGGCTTACAGCGGATTGCACGCAGTCTCGGTTATGAGAGAGGTGCAAGCTCCCCAGAGGGGCAATTACTCGACGACTATCACCGGGTCACCGAGGATATCCGTACTGTTTTTGAACGTAGACTCTGCTCGGTGGGAACTGCCACAGAAGTAAAAGGTTGATGCTGATGACAAAACGCGTGATGGTTATAGATGACGATCGAGGAATACGCTCTTTTCTGCAGAAGTCTTTGTACGTAAAGGGTTATGAGGTTCTGGTTGCCGAGCGGGGTGCAGCGGGTCTGCAGCAACTTCTAACAGGGGATTTTGATCTGGTTTTTCTGGATCTGAATATGCCAGAGATCTCCGGGCAGACCATCTGCTCGGCATTGCGTAAGCATGAAAAAACCAAAACGCTGCCGGTTGTTATGATGACCGCTGCCTTTCAAACTGCAGAGCAGATTGAAGGGATGATGCAAGAATTCGGTGCCAGCGCATTCTTGCTGAAACCCTTTTCGGTGAGCGATTTATTTGAGGTGGTTGAAGCACAAATCGGAATTGCTTCAGAATCTGTGACGGCACCGGTTAGCGAAGCCAAAGAGACAGCCGAGTCTGAGCCCCCTGCCAAGGAGGAGCCTGAACCTATTGCGGGATCCCTTGGCAAAACCGATTTTCCGCAAATTATTCACCGGCTTTATCAGCAAAAAATGACCGGTATGCTGCACCTCCAAAAAGATTCGGCCAAGAAGGTCGTTTACATCAAAAATGGGTACCCGGTCTTTACCCGCTCAAATATCTTGGGAGAGTGTCTGGGCCGAATGTTGGTAAAGAATGACGTCATTACCCAGGTCGATTGCGACCAGTCGATTGAGAACAGCAAGTTATCCGGCCGGCTCCAGGGGACAGAGTTGATCGAAATGGGGCTTCTGACCCCTGAGGATCTGCATGATGCCCTGAAACTGCAGGTGACTGAGAAATTACTCAATGTCTTTGCCTGGACTGAAGGTCAATACCGTTTTGTCCCTCAGGAAGATTTCAGGAAGAACATCACCAATATCGAACTTTCCCCGGCGTCATTGACGCTGGAAGGGATCAGAATCTATTGGGACAATGAGCGGATTACTGACTATTTGCGCCCCTTTTTGACCGACTACCCGAAGCAGGTCGAAAACCCGGTTTATCTCTTTCAAGACATGGGCCTTTCGCGCCGTGGGGAAGAGGTTTTTGCTGAGTGCTTAGGTGACGCGACCCTTGAGTCGATTCTGATGCGACACCCTCTCTCTAGACGCGAAGTCCAACAGGTTATGGCCGCGCTACTGATCGTTGGAATGGTGGCACCACAGACAACCGCCAGTCGTTTGGATAGTGACGTGCTTGCCCGGCGTAGGGCAGATCGGCCGATCGATAGCGAACTCCGCAAACAGATTTTGGAGGACTATAAGCGAATCATGCCAGCTGATTATTTTGCCGCACTTGATATCGAGCATCAGTCAGACAGCGTCACTGTTCGCCGTGCCTATTACAAGCTGGCAAAGCAATATCATCCTGATCACTTCCTTGGCCGGGGATTGTCGAATGACATGGAGAACAAAGTCAACGAGATCTTTGGTCACATCACCCAGGCCTATACCGTCCTTAGTCATCCTGAAACGCGCAGCGGCTACAGAGAGGAGTTGTTGAAAGGGCCTAAAGCAAAGATTGATGTCAATCAGGTGATTGAAGCTGAAACGGCTTTTCAGCAAGGGCGTTCGTTGCTAAAGATCCGGCAGTATAAAGAAGCCGCAAAGAAGTTGAAAATATCGATTGAATTCAGCCCTGAAGAGCCTGAATATCTGACCAGCTATGCTTGGGCCGTCTATAAGTCAGCCCCTGAAAATGCTGGTTTTCAGGGTCAGGCTCTTGAAATTCTGCTTGCGTCGCGTGAATTGAATCCGGGGTTGGAGGAGACCCATCTTTACCTGGGTTATGTTTACCAATCACTAGGCAAGGAGCGGCAATCTGAAAAATCCTTTGAGATGGCTGTTCAGGCGAACCCGAGCTGCACCGAAGCTTTGCGCGAATTGCGCTTGATCAATCTCAGGCGGGGCCAGTCAGAACCATCGCGCGGGATATTTAAAAAATTTCGCAATAAGGAATAATGACGGCTATGAGAAATTCTGTACTCTTGACCGGTTTACTCTTTGTTGTCGGTTGCGTCCCTTGTGTTTCCTGCCTTTAGTCCATTGCTCCAGAGTTCGCGATACTCTCCGACATTCGGGTCAGGTTGAGTTGACGTAATGCCTCGGCAAAAAGGTTGCTGCCGAGGACTGGCCTGACCCGTTTGAGATAGTTGCCAATGATCCGACTGCGTATGCTGTCGCGAACTTCTTTCGACTGCGGGGTGCAGACCGCCCCAACTTCGATCATGTCCCCCCGTCCGATCTCTTTGCCCGCAATCGAATAGACCACCTTGGCGTGCAGATCATAAATTTCTTCTTCTTGTTCGATGTAAATCTCCATCTCCTCGGCGTGCGCGAGTTCGATAGGGGAGATAAAACGAATACCACGATCAGCCATGGTAATTGCGTGAGTGTCGAACCGTTGGCCGTGCACGGTGACCCGAATCGGCCAGTCAACACAGATACGGATGTGGTTTCGCGGGGTGCGGTGGAAGTGGTTTTCCAGCGCAAGATAGAGGGTTTCTACCGTGAGTGGAACCTCGAGACGATGCCGGTCCTGGTAGTGGGATGAACTGAATATCAGTGTGTGGTTGAAGCCGTCAGGGGGCTCAAGTCCCTCGCTGATGAGGAGCAGTGGGTCGTCTTCGGGGTTATCTGTCAGCCTGTAACCCCATTCAAGCACCAAGGCCTTGATCAACTCCTGAAGGGGAGGGTTGCTAATCCAGAGGTGGACATTCTTCAGCAAGGGAGAACGGGAGGTTTTGCCAAGCATAGTTAATTTTGTACTCCGGAAAGTGGTTTGTGAAAATCGAGGACGATAGCAGTACAGTCGTCGACTGGAGGGGAGACACAGCCAAAATCGGCAGCGCGTTGGTAGATCTCACCGAGTAACTGCATGTGGTCGTCTTCCAGGTCCATAAGGGCAGCCTCGATTCTGTGATTTCCATACTGCTCCCCACTGGAGTTGACTGCTTCACTGAGACCATCGGTGTAGAGGAGGAGTCGGTCGCCAGCACGAAACTCAAAGGTTCCTTGTCTGACTTCCGGGTCTTCGAAGAACCCGAGGGGGGGGGCGGTCGATTCGAGACGGATCAATTGATTCTCTCGGCGGATCAGGGGATTGATATGCCCGCAGTTAATATAGTGCATCTTCAGGCTTTTGGGATCGATAATTGCGAAAAAGATCGTTGTTGAAAAAAGATGGTCGTACTGCTGGCTGCGGGCGGCAAAGTGGCGCAGTAAGCGGTTGATCCCGGTGATCGTGGCGAGCGGGTTGCAATCGTCGAGTGAAGCATGGTGGATGAATCCGTAGATCAAAGACATGATAACTGAGGCATGCAAGCCGTGACCGGTAACATCACCAAGATAGAGTGTCTGACAACCATCGCGCATCTCGATGAAATCGAAGAAGTCACCACCCAACCCCTGCGCCATTCGGTTTTTTACGCCGATGCAACACCAGCTACAGATCGGAGAACTCTGAGGAAAGAGCAGTTGCTGGATGCTAGTGGCCAGATCCAATTCTTGGGATAGCTCGCAACTGCAGGTTTCATTCTGTCTTTTGTCTTTGGTCAAAACGTACATTTCCATTGAGCAAATGTCGCGACTGCACATTGCCGAGTGCTGCAATCATACTGCGACGGATTTGTGGAATATCTGTTGCCAGGGTATAGATCAACCCCTTCATCTTCTGTCGGTTTTGGTCAACGGTTCCGCAGACCGGGCAGGCACAACAGATAATAGGGTCCTGATTGAATCGACTGAATTTAATGATATCAGATTCTTCAATGTATACCAGTGGGCGGATTACAGTATGTTCTCCGTTGTCAGCCAGCATTTTTGGGCTCATGGCTGACAGGCTGCCCGCGTAAAACTGGTTAAGCAACAGGGTTTCAATGAAATCGTCGAGATGGTGGCCCAGGGCTATCTTGTTACACCCGAGTTCGCTGGCCAGACGGTATAGAACCCCACGGCGCAAACGCGCACAAAAGGCACAGTAGGACGACCCAGAGCGGCGCTTTTTCTCAATAATGTCGTAAGCTTTAGTCGATTCCATGTGATAGCTGAAGCCGTTCAGCTTCAGGTAGTCTTCAATGACCTCTTTACGATAACCAGCGAAACCGGCATCGACGTTGACCGCGATCAGTTCAAAGGAGATGGGGGCTTTTTTTCGCAGATCTTCAAGCAGACGCAGCAAAGTATAAGAATCCTTGCCACCCGAAACGCCGACGGCAATTCGATCACCCTCCTCAATCAGTTGAAAATCACCAACCGCTTGCCCGACCTGTCTTTTGATACGTCTAGAGAGTTTCTGCTGTGTCATGAGCCTGTCGCATAATCTGGAATATGGTTGAATCCTAGCCCGGAGTAGCAGGAAGATGTTTATCCATTATGCTCCGCATGATGATCTCGCAGTCCAAGCAACTTCCGGATATCCTCTAATATCATATATAGGCAGGGGATCAGTAGCAGAGTTATGCCTGTGGCAAAGAGAATACCAAAGCCGAGACTGATCGCCATCGGGATCAGGAACTGAGCCTGAACACTGGTTTCGAGAATAATCGGCATTAACCCGCAGAAGGTTGTCAGCGATGTTAGAATGATCGGGCGGAAGCGTCTGGTCCCGGCTGCCACCAAGCTATCATGCAGGTCCATTCCTGCTCGCCGGTTCTGGTTGGCGCGGTCGATCAGCAGCAGCGAGTCGTTAACGACTACGCCTGATAGTGCAACCAGTCCGAACATACTTAAGAGACTCAGATCGAAGCCCATCAGAATATGTCCCAGCACGGCCCCGATCATGCCGAAAGGGATTGCTGCCATGATGAGCAGGGGTTGGCTGTAGCTACGGAACGGTATCGCCAAGAGGGCGAAGATCATGATCAGCGCCAGTTGAAAGCCGCTGAACATGCTGTTCATCGAATCGGCTCGTTCTTTCTCTTCCCCTTCCATATCGAAACTCAGCCCCGGGTAGTCTGCCGACAATTCAGGGAGTATCTTGGCTTTAAGTTCTTTCAGGATATCCTGGGCATTCCCTTTGTGGCTGTCGACACTGGCTGTCACGTTGATGACGCGCTTGCGGTCTGTGCGGTTGATCTGCGAAAAGCCGTAGCCCTGAGTAACCTGGGCCGCGACACTTAAGGGAATTTCGCCACCGTTGGGGGTTCTGATGCGCAGGTTCTCCAAGTCGGAGAGAGCGTGACGGTGCTCTTCGGGAAGACGCACCATGACCTTGATCTCATTGCGTCCTCGCTGCAAGCGCAGGGCTTCGGCGCCATAGAAGGCGGCGCGAATCTGGCGACCCAGGTCGCTCTCGGTGATGCCGAGACTGCGTGCTGCTGGTTTAAGCTTGAGTTTTATTTCACGTTTTCCTCGTGAGTAGGTGTCCTCAAGATCCCCGACCCCCGGGTATTCGGACAGAATTTTCTTTAAGCGCTCTGAGGCCTGTTCAAGCACTGCGAAGCGCTCGTGTGCGAGGCGAACATCGATGTTCGCCCCCATGCGGACCAGATTTGAGGCGAAGGTCAGGGATTCAACCCCAGGGAATTCACCCATCTTTTCGCGCCAGCGGGCAGTAATATCGCTGGCAGGGATGCCACGCAGTTCGCTTTTGGTCAGAAAGAGCGCGACGTTGGTCAGGTGAGTGCCGTTGCTGGTAACCCCCCCGGCCGGTCCTCCGCCAGCGATGGTCCCGCCGACGACTGAGTAGATATTGCGCAGAATTGAATCTCCAGCAGGACGTTTGCTGTCATACTCTGCGACAGTCTGCTGTGCGGTCTCAACCAGGCGTTGCTGAACCAGTGTCGTCTCACTGATCGGCATGCCGCGTGTCATCTGAACAGAAGCGGTGATCCGGTCACCATCAACCTCAGGCATAAAGCGGAACTTGACGATCCCGCCGCGAACCATCCCGACGGTCATGAGCAGCAAGGCAACGCCGATGGCGAGAGATGCATAGCGGAAACTGATATTAAACTCTAGGGCGCGACGATATGGACCCGCAACGAAACGATCAAGTGCGTTGCCGAAACTGCGGCGTGTGCGGTCGATCACGCCGAGCAGACCACGGCTTTCAGCTCGCTTTTTGCCCAGGGCCAAGTGTGCCGGCAGTACAAACAAAGATTCAACCAGAGAGACCAGCAACAGGGTAATAACGATGATCGGGATGACGCGAATAAATTTCCCCATCATCCCCGAAACAAAGATCAACGGCATAAATGCAGCGACCGTTGTCAGGACCGAAAAGACCACCGGGATCGCGACTTCAAGAGCGCCGTCGATCGCAGCCCTGGCAAAGGGTTTCCCGCTTTGGCGGTGTTCGTAGATATTTTCGCCGATGACGATGGCATCATCAACCAGAATTCCCAGAGCGAGGATAAAGGCGAAGAGCGAAATCATGTTGATTGAGACGCCGAGAAAGGGCATGAGGAAGAGTGTGCCGAAGAAGGAGATCGGAATCCCGAGCATGACCCAGAGTGCCAGACGGATCTCAAGAAAGAGCCCCAGGATGATGATCACCAGGCTCAGGCCGTAGAGGGCATTTCTCTGCAGCAGCGACATCCGGCTCTCGAAAACCTCAGAGGTATCATTCCAGGTTGACAGTTTAATGCTGTCGGGGAGCTGCTGGCGTTTCTGATCGACATATTCGAGGACCTGCTGTGAAATTTCGGTCGGTTTCTGGTCGCCGATTCGATAAATGTTGATCATTGCAGCAGCTTGGCCGTCAAAGCGCGCAAATTCGTCGGTATCGGCAAAGCCGTCAACCACATGAGCAATTTCACTTAGTTTGACTTGCGTCCCATCTGGATTGCTTACAATGACGATGTCGGCATACTCAGGGCCGAAGTAACGGCGCTCTTTAGTGCGTAGCAGGATTTCGCCACTGCTGGTCTTGACCGATCCGCCAGGCAAATCGATAGACGCGCTACGGATGTGCGCTGCAACCTGTTCCAGCGTGAGATGATATTGCCGCAGGCGTTCTTCAGGGATTTCGATCGAAATTTCAAAGGGGCGAACTCCTCCAAGGTCAACCTGGGTGATCCCCGGGAGCTCCAGAAGCTCATCACGGATGCTTTCGGCCTGCTGGCGCAGACTGCGTTCGCCGACCTCCCCGGAGACGACCACCGAGATCACCTCGCGGCGATTGAGAAGCTTACTGATGACCGGTTTTTCAGCATCTGCGGGAAAGGTCGTGATGCGGTCGACTTCGCTCTTGATATCCTGCAAGATCAGATTGGCATCTTGTTCGGCATAAAGTTCGGCAACAACACTCCCTGAGCCTTCGCTCGCGGTTGATTTAAGTTGCTTGATGCCATCAACCCCGGTCAACCCCTCTTCGATTTTGAGCAGAATTCCCTCTTCGACCTCCTCTGGTCCGGCGCCAGGGTAGGCTACGCTGACCAGGACGCGATCAAGGGAGACCTCGGGGAAAACCTCCTGCTTGATGTGTGGTGCCTTAATGATCCCACCCAGAATCAGGACCAGCATCAGCAGATTGGCCGCCACATGATTGGCTGCCATCCAGCGCAATGCACCTTTCATTATGGCTTCTCCTCGGCGTTGAGCCGCAATTTCATGCCGGGGGCAACTCCTGAAATACTGGTGAGCACGACACGGTCGCCAGCCTTAAGCCCTTGATCGACAAACAGAGTCTCCTGCTGGCGGCGCAGCACGTGAACCGATCTGACTTCGAGTTGATCGTTCTCGTCGGCAAGCCAGACAACATCGCCTTCACGCAGAGCGCTGCGCGGCAGCTTTGCCAGTTGGCCTAGATCTGTACCGGAAATTTCGACATCGACGAAGAGTCCATTTTGCAGGGAGATGCTGGCGTCATCCTGCTTGTGGTTAAGCTGATAGGGGTCTTTTACTGCAATGGCAATTTTAGCCATGCGGCTGTTTCGGTCGACTTCACCAAAGGCGCGGGTAATTGTTCCTTGCCACAGGTGACTTTGACCGTCGATATGGGTCGAGAGAGTGCAGCTGGAGCCCTGCTTGCCGCTGGCCGCTCGAGGTATATTGAGCCATTGCAGATCGGACAAGGGGAGGGGAACAGTAACCTCCGCCTGGTTGGTGCTGGCGAGCACCGCCAGCGGATTGCCGCTACGAACGTATTCGCCGCGGTCAACTTGTTTGCTGCGGAGTCGACCGCTGAAAGGGGCGCGGATTATGGTGCGTTCGAGATTGAGTTGGGCTTGTTGAATGCCGGCTTGGGCGGCGGCAAAGGCTGCTTTGGAACTTAGCAACTGGGGCTTGCGCAGCACCAATGCACCCGGTTCCCCTTTATCGGTCAAATCAACCTGTTGCCATTCCCGACTGGCGATTCCGGCCTGTTCCTCTTCGGTCTGGAGCGCAGCCTTGGCCTTGGCCAATTCGGCTTCAGCTCGCTGGAGGTCCAGCTTATAATCGCGCGGGTCGATTTCGAGAATCTTATCTCCTTTGCTGAAAAACCCTCCTTCGACAAAGCGTTGCGAGGCCCAGATCAGACTGCCATTTACTTCAGCAGAGAGAGTAATTTCAAATTGTGGCTCTACCGTACCAGTGGCGTACACTTTTGCTTGTTGCTGTGTTAGTTCAACAGTTAGGGTCTTAACTAACAGACCCGGGTTGATCTGGGCTTGTTTCTCTGGAGCTTTGCGCGACTTGAGCAGGGCCCGAGTCGCTAACAGGGCCAGAACCAGAATCAGAATCGGCAGAATCCACTTGAGATGATTTCGTTTCGGGGTATTTTCGCTCATTTGCTCATCCCTTGGTCGGCAAGCTGTTGATGATCAGTTTTGAGTTGTGCGGCCATCCAACTGCCACCAAGGGCACGGGCCAGTGAGATCCGCTGAGAGAGAAGCTGTCGGCGGGCCGCCAACAGTTGACTCTGGGAGTTAAAGTTGAAAATCTGTGAAGTCAGAACCGGCAGATAATCGCTCAGGCCATTCAGGTAGCGGTCGAGAGTCAGACGTTGGGTTGCCGCTGTCGCCCTCTCTTGTTCTTGCAGGCGAATAATCTTCGCTGCAGTGGTGCGATTCCCACTTAGGGCATCTTCGACCTCTTGAAAGCTGCGCAGGACGGTCTGTTGATAGGCCGCGACCAATTCTGCAAATTGAGCGCGGTTACGGACGACTTCAGCCTTGCGGCGACCGCCGTCGATGAGGGGCTGCGACAGTTTAAGCAATAGACTCCAAAAATCGCCGCTGATAAGACTGCCGGTTACATTGGAGCGCGATAGCCCATAGCTGCCGACAAGATTGAAGGTCGGAAACCGATCGGCAATCGCCGCGGCGACTTCGGCATCTTTAGCCTCGACCCGCAACAGGGCAGCGCGGATATCGGGTCGATTCATAAGCATCTCTGCTGGTAACCCTGTCGGGAGTTGCGGCGGCGCCGCGGGGATTGTCGCTTTCTGCAGAAATTTTTGACTCCCGGGGTAGTCGCCGAGCAGGACTGCCAAAGCATTTTCGGCAACAGCCAACGCTTGTTCATAGTTCAAACGGTTCGCTCTGGCCGAGGCCAGATTTTGTCGAGCTTGATAGAGATCGACCGCCGCGCCGACTCCTGAACGGTAGCGGTCTTCGATCCGCTGAAGAGTCCCGCTGTAGCTGGCAATCGTTGCATCGGTCAAGGCCAGTTGTGCCCGCTGTTCTACCGCTAGGTAATAAAGGTCGGCAAGCTGAGCCGATAAGCTCATGTAGAGGCTCTGCAGGTCGTTGGCTGTGGCTTGATAATTGAGTTGACCGGCAGTGTTGCGTGAGGTGAGTTTGCCCAGCAGGTCGAGCTCAAAGCCTGCAGCAAGAGAGAGCTGCGAGCTCTCTCCCTGTTGGGAGCTTCCGGTTTGTCCTTCGACTGCGAGGCTCGGATAGCGAAACGAACGGGCTTGGCGCATCAGGGCCTCTGCCTGGTTCAGTCGCGCATGGCCTTGGGCGAGGCTGAGGTTGGAATGGAAAAGCTGGTCCAGAAGTTGATTCAGATTTGGGTCGTTGAATGTTAACCACCATTCGGTTGCAGCTGTTGTGGTGCTCGGCACAGTGCTTGAGAAACTGGTGGGCAACTCCTTTGGTACGGCCGTCTGTTTGATATGCGGTGAACAGGCACTCAGTAGGATAAGAACTATCGGGATAAAGCGAAGAATCAACATGCAGCCTCCAATCCAGCAGTGACAAAGTCGATCAGGTTATTTGCCATAATGTCCTCGTTATCAGGGTTGGAGTCAGCAGTCTCCCTGAATAGTTCTGCTATCCCGGAAAAACAGATGCAGTGACCCATAGCTCCCATGGTGAAAAAGAGGCGCGCAAAAATAAGCTGTGAAGGCAAATGTGGCAGGGCCAGACAGAGTGCTTGGTGCAGTTTATTGATGAGGGGGTGAACCAGCGTGAGAAAATGATCGCGGACCACCGGGTCGGCAGAGGTCATGGAGCGCCCGACAATACTGATGAATTCACTCGAACCATTGTTGTTACGTCGAAATGCAAGGGTCGGCTCAATGAAGGCTCGCATCAACTCCTCAGTGTCTGGGGCCTCCCCTTTCTTTGCCGCTGTCGTCAGAACCTGATCGATTCTGTCGTTACGTTGTTGATTCAGGGGGAGTAACCTACGCTCCAGTACAGCGCTGAGAAGCGCCTCCTTCGAACCGAAGTGATAGTTGGCTGCCGCCAGGTTAGCATTGGCTTCGGTTGTTATCGCTCGCAGGGAGGTATTGGTAAATCCCTGACGCGAAAAAAGGCTTTCGGCTGCGTCGAGTAAACGGGTTTTAGTGTCTGGTTGTGTCATTTAATGAATCTCCATTGAAACGACTATTTAAAACGACCGTTTGAATTCTGTCAAGAAGGCAATTTGACAGATTCTTCTCAAAAAACTATAAATGAGCAGAACGTCCTGTTTTTACTGAAAAAGATTCTAAGCATTTCCCCCTTTTGGAGAGAACGAATTGGCCCAGGCACTGTCCAGACTGATGTCAACTGCCTGGCTTTTATTACTGGGCGCCTTGCTTCTTTTCGCAGAGGGTTGTCTCTCCCCAGCGGCTCGGCCCCTTATTTACCAGCAGACCGTGCTCCCCCGCGAGCAGATAGGGACATTGATTCTCACGAGTGTTGATACTGATTTTTCCGCTCATCCCCAATCTCGCGAAGCACGGCTGTTACGGAAGTTTTATCTCGCCAATGCCGGGCAACCCGCCTGGATAGATAAACAGGGGATCTCTGTTGCTGCATGGCAACTGCTAGTGGTTTTGGAAGCTGCAGATCAGCAGGGTCTATCGCCGCAGCGTTACCAGCCAGAGTCACTACGCGAACTGCTGCAACCCGCGACAGACGAGTTTGAGCCCTTCCTTGGATGGCCAGCTGCTCAGGTTGCGCAGGTTGATATTGCTCTCAGTCGAGCATTCTTTCGTTACGCGGGAGATAACCTCTGGGGTCAAGAACGGTGTTGGCGCTCACGCAGTGACTGGCATCGCCCTTCCCTCGATATTGATCCAGTCCAATTGCTCAGCTTAGCCCTGGAGCTTGATGCTATGCCTTCAGCTCTACGAGGGCTGCCGAGCAACCAGCAAGGTTACTCGCGGTTGGCTAAGGTCATGAGCCGGTATCGAGAACTTGCCGTGCTGGGCGGCTGGCCAAAGGTATCTTCTGGCCCAACCTTACATCTGGGGGAGAGCGATTACCGCGTCCCCCAGTTGCGCAGGCGTCTTTGGCTTGAGGGGGACTTGAACGGTGATATGCCGGTTGGAGAGGTTTATGATCTTGCGCTGCAGCGCGGGGTGCAGAAATTTCAAAAACGTCATGGCCTGACTCCTGACGGCACCCTGGGTCCACGTAGTTTGCAGGCACTGAACGTCTCGGTCGAGCAGCGCATTGAGCAGATATTGCGCAATATGGAGCGCTGGCGTTGGGAGAATAATCGTTCTGATCACGCGGAAATTCGGATCAATCTCGCTGCTTTCTCGCTTGAGGTGACTGATGGCGAACGGGCCCTGTTCAGCATGCCAGTGGTTATTGGCCGGCAAGAGCGTTCCACTCCGCTGTTTGCCAGCAAAATTGAATCACTGATTTTTTCTCCTTATTGGTATGTGCCACCAACGCTTCTGCGCGAAGCTTTGGCACGTATTACTATCGATCCTGCATATTTGCGGCGTAATCATTACGAAGTTCTTGATCCTGAAGGGAAGTTACTTCAGGTTGGACGCAACTTTAGTCGTAAATGGCAGCAAGGAGAGGTTGAGGCTTCGTTACGCCAGCAACCAGGACCCTGGAACCCCATGGGGGATATCAAGTTTCCGTTGTCAAATTCCTGGTCGATCTACCTGCACGATACGCCAAGAAAGGAGCTTTTTAGCCGAACCCAGCGGGCATTTAGCTCCGGCTGTATTCGTCTCTCTCAACCTCGTAAACTCGCGAGTTGGTTGCTGGGACCAAGTGGTTGGCAACCTGAAGAGATTGATGGGTTGGTGGATTCAGGGAACTCGCGCATGATTCAGCTGGAAAAGCCTGTTGAGCTAAGTATAGGGTATTGGACGGCTTGGGTGGATGATGCCGGCCGGATTAATTTTCGTGATGATGTCTATGGCCGCGATCAACAACTGGCCAGAGAATTACGCCAGAGCCCGGTGCGTATTGCTGGCATTCTGCCTGACTGAAGATTGTTCAGGGCCTGTTCAGCGCAGGGAGCAACTGCCTTTTTTTTGTGCAATCCTGGAAGTGGTTTGGACCTTACTCGCGTAGAATAAGCTAGTTAGGAACTTGGCACGGTCACTGCTAATTTGATGTGCACCTGCTGATGGCGATGCGGGCTACCAGATTTATTCAAGCAATTTAGGAACAATGGCGTTCCTCTTCGATATGGACTTTGAGCAAAGGCGCTTTATCCCATTTATTTGGGGTGGAGCGCCTTTTTTTGGTTCTGTAATCTCTAGAAAAGGAGAAGCAAGATGAGAAAAGTTGAGTGCATTATCAAGCCATTCAAGCTGGATGACGTGAAATCCGTTTTGACCGAACTTGGTATCAACGGCATGACAGTCAGTGAGGTTCGTGGTTTTGGTCGCCAGAAAGGGCATACCGAACTTTATCGCGGGGCAGAGTATCAGATTGATTTTATTCCAAAGGTCAAAATTGAACTGGTTGTTCCAGCAGATCAAGTTGATGAAGTTATCACTGCGGTACAAAAAGAGGCATGCACCGGCCGTATTGGTGATGGCAAGATCTTTGTCTCTTCAATTGAGCAAGCCATCCGTATCCGCACCGGCGAGGCCGGAATCGATTCTCTCTAATTGAGCACCAGTTATATATAAAGGAGTTAAACCAATGAACAAGCGTATTTTGATCCTGACTCTCAGCCTTCTGGCGCTCCCGGCACTGGCTCTTGCCGAGGATGCTTCGGTCTCTGAAATGTCCTATATCCTAAACACCTTCTCCTTTTTGGTCATGGGTATTCTGGTCATGTGGATGGCCGCTGGTTTCGGTATGCTCGAATCCGGTCTGGTTCGTTCCAAGAACGTGGCCACCATCTGTTTAAAAAATATCTCACTCTTCGGCATAGCAGGTCTGCTCTATTACGTTGTTGGTTACAACCTGATGTACAATGGCGTCGATGGTGGCTTCATCGGTTCCTTTGGTATCTGGACGGCTGATGATGCTGCAGCGTTGGGAGGCGATTATTCCGCTGGATATGCTGCAGCTTCGGACTGGTTCTTTCAGATGGTCTTTTGCGGTGCGGCCTGCTCGATTGTTTCCGGCTGTGTGGCTGAGCGGATCAAGCTCTGGTCTTTCCTCGCATTCTGTGTGGTTCTCTGTGGCATCATCTACCCGATTCAGGGGTCATGGGGCTGGGGCGGCGGCTGGCTGTCGGAGATGGGGTTTGTTGATTATGCTGGCTCGACCATCGTTCACTCCGTTGGTGGCTGGGCTGCCTTGACCGGTGCCATTATCCTTGGTGCACGTAAGGGGAAGTACGGCAAGGATGGGCGTGTTACTCCGTTTCCGGGTTCCAATATTCCCATGGCAACTCTGGGTACTTTCATTCTCTGGATGGGCTGGTACGGCTTTAACGGGGGCTCGGTATTGGCGCTTGGTAGCGCTGGTTCGGCAATTGAAATGTCAAACGTTATGGTTAACACCAATATGGCCGCCTGCGGCGGCATGATCGCTGCGATGATCATGGTGCAGGTGCTGTACAAAAAAGTTGACGTCACTATGGCTCTCAACGGTGCACTGGCCGGACTGGTTTCGATTACTGCCGGACCTGCGACTCCTAGTTTGGGTGCCGCAGCATTGATCGGTGGTGTTGGTGGTGTGCTGGTTGTTCTGGCTGTGCCATTCTTTGACAAACTGAAGATCGATGATGTTGTCGGTGCACTTTCGGTTCACCTGGTTTGCGGTATCTGGGGCACCATGGCTGTTCCTTTTACTAACAGTGAAGCCAGCTTCACGACCCAGTTTGTCGGGGTTGTTGCTACCGGGGCATTTGTCCTGGTGACGACTTCGGTCCTTTGGCTGGTTCTCAAGTTCACCATCGGCATCCGCGTCAGTGAAGAGGAAGAAATGCTCGGCTGTGATGTAACCGAAATCGGCATGGAAGCCTATCCCGACTTTCAGAAGAAATCTGCATAGAAGTATCGAATGCTAACGACTGAGGCCGCCATCCCGTTGGGATGGCGGCCTCAGTTTTTTGTGAAAAAAGTAAGTTCTAGAATCCGGCTTCGCTGTAACCCTCAGGGATACGCACGACCATGACCGGGATGGTTGATTTATGTAGAACTTTAAGCGTTGTTGTCCCCAGCATGGCGTCTGACAAAACGGAGTGACGATGAGATCCCATGACGATCAGGTCGATGTTGCGTTTTTCCGCTTCCTGGAGAATGGCTTGTTTGGCTGGCAACTTAGCAACAGTAATACTCGCGATCCGTTCACGACCTTGGGGGTCACTCGCAGTCTCTTTGGCACAGAGAAGTTCAAGCCGTTCTTTGATTTTTATTTCAGTTTCGATGACGGCCTTTTCAAAAATATCTTCAGACTTTTCTTGAACCATATAGAGGTCAGCCATGCCCTGTGCTGAGGCTGGCAAAGGTTCATGACCGTGAATGATATGGATTTTAGCATCATATTTCTGGGCAAGGCTAAGTGCGTAACGAAAAACATAGGGTGTACCGCTCCCCAAGCCCGTTGTGTAAAGAATGTTTTCAATTTTCGGGATCATCTGTTGCTCCTTTTGTTGAGAAAATAAGCAGTAACTCCGGGTAGTGGAGTCACAGGGTGGCTATAAGTATGCCGCAGATTCAGCGAAAGAAAAGAGGCTTAGCTGTTTTTGACCGGCAGCTGTGGGGGTGTCTCTGAGCCGAGCAGCAGCGCGAGCCAGCGTGTCTCTGGCTTAATTTCAAGTGCAATTTTAACGATCATCGTCAAAGGGACAGAGAGCAGCATGCCAACCGGACCAAGTGCCCAGCCCCAAAAGACCAACGACAGAAACACCACCAGGGTCGAGAGCCCAAGCTTACGTCCCATGAGTTTGGGTTCGATCGCACTCCCCATCAGCAGGTTGACGGCCAGGTAGCCGCCAGCAACCATTAGACTTGAACCCGGCCCAAGTTGCACAACGGCAAGGAGTACCGCTGGCACCGCCGCGATAATTGAGCCGATGTTTGGTATGTAGTTGAGTAGAAAAGCCACCAGCCCCCAAAGTAGAGGATAGTCGACACCGAGTACCGCTAGCCAGATGGTGACTAGCACGCCGGTCGCGAAGGAGACCAGCGTTTTGATTGCAAGGTACTGCTGGACCCCGGTGTTAAAACGTTCGAAAGATTTCAGCGAGGCGTCGGCATTGTTGAGGCCTGCACGTAATTTGTCCGGGAGCCCTGCGGCTTCAAGCAGAATAAACACGACCGTCAGTAGAATCATAAAGGCGTTGGCCAGAACGCCACTGGTCCGTGCCAGCATGCTGCCTGCAAGTTGGAGAGCTTTTGCAGGATCGAAGTAGTCGGTTATCAGGGTTGGTGAGACACTCAGTCCTATCCCCTGCAGCCAGGACACAAGAGAGAGCGTTTGGGCCCGCAGACTTTTTTCATACTCAGGGATGGCCGTTGAAAAATCAGTCGCCGAAGAACCAACCAGAATTAAGATGGTCAGGCTTGAACCGACGACGGTCAGGATGACGATTATGATTGCTAGCCCGGTTGGAACTTTGCGTTTCTGCAGCCAGTGCATGGGACCGGCACAAAGGATAGCGATAAAGCTGGCAAGTAAAAATGGGACTAGCAGGCTTTGAGCAGCACGCATACCGGCGACGATAATGACAAATGAGGCCAAGGGTAGAAGTAGTCCGCGATTGTTGGAGCGGGTCGTGGTCATCGCACTCTCAAGGGGGGAACGAGGAATAATTTACTGGGCAACAGATACCTGCCTTTGACTGTTAATGTCAAGTTGAGTGGAATCCCTGTTTTGGTATTTTGCTAAAATGTGGTTTAATTTGAGCAACCCACTCTTTGCAGGCGAGGATTTAAAATCAATGGCAATAATGATCTGGAATGAAACCTATAGTGTTGGCGTGCGCGAGCTTGATGAACAACATAAATCTCTGATCCATATGATCAATGAGATGCATTACGCAATGAACAATGATAAAGGGCAAGAGGCCATCTCATCCATTGTTTCGCAGATGTTCGACTACATGGAGCTTCACTTTACCACCGAAGAGGGTTATATGCAGCAATGTGGCTATCTTGGATTGCTGGCCCATCAGCATCAGCATGAAGAGTTCCGAGCTAAGGCCAGGGATTTACGTGAAAGGGTAAATGCTGGAGACTTTGTCCTGTCTTTTGAGATTGTCCAGTTTCTTTCAGATTGGCTGCAAAGTCACATCATGGTAACGGATATGAAGTATACCTCGCTCTTTGCTGAAAAAGGCGTGCGCTGAGCAAGCTATGATTCAATATTAATAAGGGGGACGACATCTAAGTGTCATCCCCCTTCTCTGTGCGTAAATTTAATAGGATTTTCTGAACGTTGTTTTGTGACAGGATGGACAGGGTGGAATCCGGACTGTCGATTTGAGGCGCATCTCTTTTTCGCACGCTTTGCAAGTCAGAGTTCCTGGACTCGTCACCTCGCCGGTATGAAATTCGAGGCCCTTCTCGGAGCGATCGGCAATATCACTTAATACATCCGCTGCCGTATTCAGCAGCCTGGCCAGTCCGCTCTGAACCCCGGCTGCCAAGCGGTGTGGTTCAGCCGCTGTGATCACCGTGTCGCGTGATTGTTTGAGCTTGCGGCCAACAGCCCCCAGATCCCGGCGGATATAATTACCGATTTTCTCTGCTTGCTCGCGGGTAAAATCTCCGCCAGCAGCAATTTCTTCCCCGGCCTTTTTCAGAGCTTCATCGACCGTTTTGCGGCCATCCTGTAGTATCTCTGCCGCCCGGTCAGCGAGTTTTTGATACAGGTGAACATCTTCATTCTCTTCAGGATCCTGTTTTTTATCTGTCATCGCGCCTCTCCTTAAATGATTTCTAGATCGTTGTCGATTGAATTGTATCAAAGGACCCAACATTTTTCCTGTCATGGCTCTGGAATTATTTTGTCAATAGCTGGGTACAGACCCTGACTGGAGTCTCAGGGGCTCGCTATGGCAGAGGGATGCAGCAAAGACAGGGAAAGAGGGTGGTGACCTGTCGTGGCTTTTGGGCGGAGGAACAGTTCTGATAATAAAAAAGGTTTACAGATTATGGAATCTGCTGAATTGAAAGTTTCTAGAGGTTGCGTGAATGTTTGGCGAGAGGCCATATCATAAGCGATTCTCTGGGTTTTCCGATGTTAATGTCGTGATAAAATAAGAAATGGCCGCCTGTTTCCAGGTGGCCATCTTGTGTCTTATAGATGCAAACCTATTTTTGGTTTGTTAAGTTGTTGGATCAAGACAACTTTTCCAGCAATGCCCTGGCCGCTGGTTCAGATGATGCGGGATTTTGCCCAGTGATCAGCAGACCATCGGTCACAACATGGGGATGCCAGTCTTCCGTTTTTGAGTATTTTCCGCCGTTCTCCTTAAGCATATCCTCGACTAGAAAGGGAACGATCTCGGTCAGTCCGACGGCCTCTTCCTCGCTGTTGGTGAAGCCGGTGACGGTTTTTCCCTGAACGACAGAGGTTCCGTCTGAAGTCTTGGGATGTCGCAGCACGCCAGGAGCGTGACATACGGTGGCAACCGGTTTCCCTGCACCAAGCGTCGCTTCGATCAAAGCAATGGAAGAAGGATCTTCGGCGAGGTCCCACAGGGGGCCGTGTCCGCCAGGGTAAAATACGGCGTCAAAATCAGCGGCGGAAATTTCAGACAACTTAAGCGTGCTGGACAGAACCTTCTGTGCCGCGTTGTCGGCCTTGAAACGATGGGTCGCTTCGGTCTGGAAATCGGGGGCGTCACTCTTGGGGTCGAGCGGAGGTTGGCCGCCGAGGGGCGACGCGAGCGTAACCTTTGCCCCTGCGTCTTTGAAAGCATAGTAGGGGGAAGCAAATTCTTCCAGCCAGAAGCCGGTTTTTTCTCCGGTGGTGCCGAGTTTGTCGTGTGAGGTCAATACCATCAATATTTTCATTTCAACTCCTATTGTCTGTGAGTGAATTAGTCTTTCGCGACGCGAATGATCAGTTTACCAAAGTTCTTCCCTTCGAGGAGGCCGATGAAGGCTTGCGGTGCGTTCTCCAAACCGTCAACGATGTCTTCGCGGAAGATGATTTTCTCCTCGTTGAGCCAGGCGCTCATCTGGCTGTAGAACTCAGCGTAACGATGGCCGTAATCATCGAAAATGATGAACCCCTGCATCTTGATCCGCTTGGTCAGTAGCGTGCGGGTCAACAGCCCCAGGCGATCCGGCCCGGCTGGTAGTGCGGTGTCGTTGTAGTGGGCGATCAGTCCGCACACCGGAATACGCGCGGCCGGATTCAGCAGGGGAAGAACGGCGTCGAACACCTTGCCGCCGACGTTTTCAAAGTAGACGTCGATCCCTTTGGGACAGGCTGTGGCTAACTGTTGGTTGAAATCGGCGCTGTGATGATCGATGCAGGCATCGAAGCCCAGGTCATCAATCACCGAGCGGCACTTTTTAGCCCCGCCCGCAACTCCAACCACGCGGCAGCCTTTGAGCTTGGCGATCTGGCCGACCACCGAACCGACGGCCCCGCTGGCAGCTGCGACAACCACCGTTTCTCCGGCTTTCGGCTGGCCGATGTCGAGTAAGCCCATGTAAGCGGTAAAACCGGGCATACCCAGAGCGCCGAGGGCCAGCGAGGGTTGTGGCATGCGCGGGTCGAGCTTGGTGAGGCCGGTGCCGTCAGACACAGCATAGTCCTGCCAGCCATTGAAACTGAGCACCAGATCACCGGCTTGGTAGTCTGGATGGAGGGAGCGTTCGACGCGGGCGACGCTGCCACCGAGCATCTCGGCCCCGACCTCAACGGGAGGGGCGTAGGATGGTGCATCGCTCATGCGACCGCGCATGTACGGATCAAGTGACAGGTAAAGGGTACGTAACAGGATCTCGCCGTCAGCGGGGACCGGCACCACTTTTTTCTCAAGACGAAAATTCTCGGGGGTCGGTGCACCGACAGGGCGAGAGTTCAGGACAATTCTGCGATTAACCGTTTGGCTTTCTGACATGGAATGTAGCTCCTCAATAAAGGCAAGAAGGTCAAATTTGGGGTCTTTGTGGGGGAATCTTGGCCGCTCGATTTAGAGGCTCATCTCCAGAATTTGTTTGCTGACATCGGGAGTGACATCTCTCTTCTCACCCAACTTTACCATGCCGTGTTGTTCCAGTTGGGCGACCAACTTGAGAATGCTCTCTTTTGTAATCCCATAATCACTCAGACGTGTCTTCACCAGCATCTGCTCGAAAAAGGCCCGCGTCTTTTCAATCGCCGCGTCGATCCGCTCGGCATCGTCACCGCTAGTGATTCCCCAGACCCGCTCGGCGTACTGCAGCAGCTTGTCCCATTTTTGGGTCTTTTTAACGGTCAAAACCGAAGGGAGAACAATCGCCAGGGTTTGCGCATGGTCAAGACCGTGCATCGCCGTGAGTTCGTGTCCGATCATGTGGGTCGTCCAGTCTTGCGGAACCCCTGCCCCAATCAGGCCATTGAGGGCCAGGGTTGCGCACCACATAATGTTGGCCCGAACGTCATAGTTCTGTGGATCGTTCAAGGCAACCGGCCCCTCTTCGATCAAAGACAACAGCAAGCCTTCGGCAAAGCGATCTTGAACCTTGGCGTTCACCGGATAGGTCAGATACTGTTCAACGACGTGGATGAAGGCGTCGACCACGCCATTACTGATCTGCGAGGTCGGAAGGGAGTAGGTCGTGGTGGGGTCGAGTACCGCAAACTGTGGATAGAGCAGGGGGCTGGAAAAGGGGAGTTTGGTTTTAATCGAGCGACGGGTAATCACTGATCCGCTGTTCATCTCTGAGCCGGTCGCGGGGAGGGTGAGAACACAGCCAAAAGGGAGGGCTGTTTCGACTTTGGCCTGTTTGGCCAGAATGTCCCAAGGCTCACCTTGAAAGTTGACCGCCGCTGCAATGAATTTGGTGCCATCGACGACGGATCCGCCGCCCACGGCAAGGATATAGTCAATCTTCTCATCTTTGACCAGCTGAACCGCAGCCATGAGCGTTTCATAGCTGGGGTTGGGTTCAATGCCCGCAAACTCGAACAGCGTGTAGCCGCTCAGGGCCGCTTTGATCTGATCCATGACGCCATTCTTTTTAATACTCCCGCCACCATAGGTCAGCAACACCCGCTGGCCCTTATCGATCTCGGCCGCAATGTCGCCGATGCGCCCTTCGCCAAACAGAATTTTCGTTGGGTTTTGAAAGTTAAAGTTCAACATGAGTATTATCCTTTTGCTTTGCAAATTGCCTCGCCGCCGACATTCAGCAGCAGTTTGTATTCACTACGTCAGAGTATAGATGCTGAGATGGCGCGAGCGAATACCCAATCCTGCCTACTTCTTGCCTATTTCTGCTCTGCAGTATATCTATTGAATGATATGTGCTATTTGTTATGCCTGATTCTGCTTCATGGAAAAGGAGATAGCAATTCATGCCTAAATTGGTTGAGCACCTTGAGCAACTTCATCTACCCGAAGGATTTTCTGATTCGCGACTCGAAGGAGTGCGATTTTTCAAATCTCTGCGTCACATCCCTCGCACTCCGCTGATCTACAATTCAGGCCTTGTCATCATTGCCCAGGGAAATAAGATCGCTTACCTGAGCGATCAGGTTTTTCACTACGATGCGGCCAATTATCTGGTCCTCTCCGTGGCTATTCCTTTCGAATGTGAAACCTTCGCCAGCCCGGACCGACCGTTACTGGGGGTCTACATCGATGTTGATATCGCCCAATTGCATGATCTGATTGCCAAGATGGGTCATAGTGCTGAGTTTGGATGGCAGAAAAGGGGCGCTCTTCCACGCGGGATAGGTCCTGCTCCGCTGGAGGATTCCATGGCTGATGCCACTTCGCGACTCATCAAGTGCCTTCAGTCTGAAACGGAAACCCGAGTGCTAGGTCCCGGGCTGGTGCGAGAGATTCTTTTCCATGCCCTCTGTGGAGAACAGGCCCCAGTTCTCTATGCTCTAGCTGCACATAACGATAGTTTTGCCCGCGTTGCCCGTGCCCTGACATCAATCCACAGTGATTTTGCGACAAGTCTTGATGTCGAGATGCTGGCCCAGAAGGCACACATGAGCACCTCCGCTTTTCATCGGGCCTTCAAGGAAGTCACCGCCGATTCACCGGTGCAGTACCTGAAAAAAGTGCGACTGAGTAAGGCGCTGGGGTTCATGGCACAGCAGGGGATGAAGGCCTATGTTGCAGCTGACATGGTCGGGTACGAAAGCGCTTCCCAGTTCAGTCGTGAATTCAAGCGTTATTATGGACAAGGCCCAGCAGAGATGGTCAAGGCGTTGCGCGCAACCTAAGCTTTCTGTTCCTTAGGTCAGCGGTCAGGTGTGTCTGGGTGACTCGAAGAGAAGTAGATAAAAAAGACCCACAGATATAAAACCTGTAAGGCCTTTGAATATTTGGCTCCCCGAGTTAGACGTAACTGGGCACTGGAGAGAAGTGATACTCATAGGTAGCTCAAGCTGATCAGCCTGTAACGCATTGCATCTTTGTTTATATTGATAGGTGCTTGCAAAGGCATCAATAGGATTGACACCGTCTTCCTGTCCCTAGTTGATTGGTCTTCACCCAAACAGCAAAGACAATTTCGCTGCAACCTTCAATCGGCGGGACAGATGACAGCCCACGCTTTCGACATTACCACTACAGGAATTTACCAAGACGAAGAGTTTTGGCGATTTTATCACGTGCGTCGACAGTAACTCTTGCCTCTTCAGCATACTCTTGCCAGCGCGAAACTACGCTGCGAACTTCTTCAATGATCGACTCCGCCCGGCCACGCTTCATTGATACAGCTTGGGCACAAGTGCGGAAATCCTCTAGGGTGAAATTATCTCTTTTTCCATTGAGAGTCATTTGGTGTGTTGATGTATGCTTTCCTGTTGGCTGATAGCTGTATGTTACATCAAACGCCGGAGCGAGAGACCAACTTCCGGTTTTGTCCATTATAAAAGCGATGTTCTTGACATGATCGTCTTGATTGCGGGCAATTATATTGAAAACCATCCGCCTATATTGTTCTTCGATAGAAGCCATAGGTAGGCCTAGCTGACGAATTGCAAGCAGAGCCTGTTCGTAAGTGTAGGCTCCGTCCAGATTATAATCAAAATGCGACATAGCACCTAAGGACTGCATATGTATTTTCCCACCGTCCCCCTGCCTGTCAAAGCGGCGGGTCATAAAATGCCTCCGCCCATTCTCCTCTAGTAGTCTACATTCGCTCATGCTGATGCCAGCATCGATAGCCATTCTGTAGTATGTGTACTCAGTAACACCGTACCCTTTGGGGTCTTCCATCTCTTTGTCTTTGTTGCCAGAAACGCCGTCAAATTTGAGTAGCCAGTGTTCAAAGCCAGGATCTGTCTTAACTTGACCCGACCTGACCTCATTCCTTTCGGGATTCCATGCAATAACAGCTTTAGCCCGGGCTCCTCCCGCTGACGTGCCAACGCGCAAGATATCCCTTAGGGCATTCTCTTTGCTTCCGTCATCTCCAAAGGATGCTTGCAAGTCGTTGCGATGAGTCAGTACCTCAGAGGCAAGGTCAACAAGCTTGCTAATCTCTATGTGGGTGGCCTGCCTGGCTTTTGGGCCAATCGCAGGAGCGTATTCCAGTGCCCCCATGCCACGCGAACCCGTATAGCACAATCGTTCTACAGCATTGAAAGAATCGGGGCTTCTACCCTGCGTTGCTAACCAGGCATCGATCAGCACATTGCCAAATTTGTCTGGCAGCGAATCGGCAAGCAAGCCGGGCAGGCCATGAAAGGCTTCTCTCCCTAACGATGGAAAAGAATAGATATTGCGACTGAGGGGCATGGTCAAAGGGGCAATCTCTATGCCGCTTCGAGAAAAAGCAGGGTCGTATTCGAAGGAAGCAACTTTGCCACCGTCTTTCAAGGCAACCGCACCTATAGTGCGGCCCCATAGTATGACTTCAGAGACTGTGCTCACGTCTTATCTCCCCACGACCAATCTTTGCCGGTCATGTCTTCTTGTCTTTTCGATGAGGCCCGTTGTCGTTCCTTCCCACGCAACTTCAGCAGGTCCATGGGGCGCGGCCCGGTGTCTGGGGCAAACACATCAAGAGATTCGAGCAACCCGAGAACTCTCATGATGCGAATCAGCGAAGACGTCTGGGTAGACTCTCCGGTTTCGATCCGTTCTAAAGTGCGCTTGGAGATGCCAGCCTCTTTTGCCAGCTTGGCCTGGGTGAACCCCAGCTCCACCCTGTGGCGGCTTAGTCTGTAGCCCAGTTCTTCTAAAATCGCCTTGTCGCTCATTAGCTTTTCTATGCTCAAAGTCGCCTCCTTTGGCGAGATAACTGTTAAGTCATAGCTTAATTCGCCACATATTGCGATAAGAAAATAAAAAATCATTGTATGTATATCGTCAATATTAACGAGTTAAGCTAAGAATTTAGTATATATCGACAATTTTGACGATATAGGCATATTGATTGAGTGGTAGGTAGAATCAGGAAGTGAATCTTCAACCTAAGCTTCCATGGACTTGAAGGAATTACCTTTGGTATGAAGACAGATTGCGACCATCTTAACCGCAAGGGCATCCGGAAGAATGGCAGCCCATGGTGCAAGCAGAATGTGGAGCATGTCCTCAAGAGTACAGCTTATTATGGTGTTCGGCGACAATTATCCTGTCCGGTCGACGTCAATTAACTTGGCCGGTTGAGTGCTACTCCAGATAAGCTCCTCCTTGATTTTATAAAGGAGGCTGATTTGCCTGGTAAACACATCACTCAAAGACAGGAGATGCTTTATATGCAATCTCGTCAAACCGGCTTAACACAAGAAACAAGCGCAGCCAAAGCAGGCATGAGCGTCCGCTCGGCCCGCCGCCTCGAACAAAACGGCATGGCCAAAAAGTCGCAACGTCATTGGAAGACGCGCAGCGATCCGTTTGCTGCGGTCTGGGACTCAGCGTTGGTTCCATTACTTGAAAAAGAACCCAAGCTGACAGGGCTGACCTTATGGGAGTATCTGGATGAACAGCATCCCGATGTTTATCCCTACGAACTGTTGCGGACCCTGCAACGTCGGGTCAAGCACTGGCGGGCGACGCAAGGCCCTGACAACCCCGTCATGTTCCGTCAATCCGTACCGCCGGGGCGGCAGGGACTCTCCGATTTTACCCATCCAAGAGGCGCTGTAACCATCGCGGGACAGCCATTTTCACACCTCATCTATCAATATCGTTTGGCCTACAGTGGTTGGCGTTGTGGATTGCTTGTTGATGAAATAAGGGCGGAGGGTCAGGAAATTCGTATAACTGGAAGAAATGCAGCATTGATTCATGCTGTAAAAAAAAACAAAGGCGGGCAACTCTAATAGAGTGCCCACCTTTGACAGTGTATGGCTCCCTTTGCAAGACTCGAACTTGCGACAAGGTGATTAACAGTCAGGAAATTAAGGCTTCCCTTCTTGTCCTTTCTTGGCACAAAAGTCTTTGATTTTGAGTAACTTAACTGATATTATCTTTCCTAAGCCATCCTTGCTTATCACACTGTTTCACTCTAAATCTTGTCACCTATCTTGTCACCCAGAAGGGAGCGATGCTCATGGCACTGAAAGACAACCTGAAATCGACTGGTCGAAAGGGCGTTTTTTATCAGGAGCATGAAACTCGTAGGAATGGCGCAAGGAAAGATAGGCTTTGGGTACTTCGCTATACGATCAAGTGCAAAACCAAAACTGAAGTTTTTGGTTGGTCAACTGAAGGTTTAACTGAGCTGGATGCTGAAAAGAAGATTGCCGAGTTTCGCGCAAACGCTAAGAAGGGTAGCGGAGTAACTTCGCTTGCTGAAGAACGAGATGCACAACAACAAGTGCGAGAACTTGAGGAGTGTCAGCGACAGCAAGAGAAGTTACAAAATTCAACCTTCAGCCAGTTCTTTGAAACGGTCTATTTTCCCCAAGCCAAGCAGGACAAAACGGAAGGCAGTTGGGGAGCTGAAGATCGGCTCTATCGTTTATGGATCAAGCCAGTTATTGGTGAATTGACCTTTGCAGAAATCAGCATTGCACATCTAAATAAGCTCAAAGAGAATATGGCAACAGGTAAGCGGAGCAAAACCAAGAAGCACCCTCGCGACAAGAACAAAGAAGCCAAAAATGCTCAAGAGAGACGTACTCCTGCACGTCCAATGTCGCCAAGGTCAATCAATTATGCAATGGCAGTTATTCGGCAAACTTGGGGATTAGCTTGTGCAGTCAAGCCTCCATTGGCTTTTGGCGCATGGCCTGGAGCGGTTAAGGCGTTTAAAAAGCCCAAGGTCGATAACCAGCGCAAACGCTTTTTGACCAAGAATGAAGCAGCTATCCTACTTTCTGCACTTAAAAAGAAGTCGGTAGATCTGCATGACATGGCGATACTGTCCCTGCATTGCGGAATGCGTGCTGGTGAAATCTTTTCTCTGACATGGGATAAGGTAAGCTTGGCCAAGGGCGAGTTGCTGCTGGTCGATACTAAAAATGGGGAAAGCAGAACTACTTACCTGACAGATCAAACCAAGGGGATGTTGCAGCAACGATCGATTGATTGTGCGCACCCACGGTTTGTATTTGTCTCTGGAGCAATTAAAGGTGACCCTTTAAAGCAAAAAGAGCCTGTAGAGGGCAAGAAATATACAGCTGTCCCCGTTACCTTTTCTAGGACAGTCAAAGAGTTAAAACTAAACGATGGAATAACCGACAGTCGGGATAAAATTGTATTTCATACCCTGCGGCATACCTATGCTTCATGGCTGGTTGAAAATGGTGCGTCGTTGCCGATTGTGCGTGACCTGATGGGCCACAAAAACTTAATCATGACCAGTCGTTATTCCCATGTTTCCGCAGAGGCACAAAAGAGTGCGGTTGAGGCTCTGAATCAGTCGATGAGGGCAGCAGGGGGAAATGTTATTTTCATCGATAAAGCAAAGAACGAATAGCCTATAGTTATCTATGGTAGGTTTTGTAGTGGTCAACTATTTCCGGACAGCAGTTTAAGTTTTTCTTCTGCCAGGATTGGTGCGACTCCACCATTATTCTGATGCGGCCGGTACCAATTGTAGTAATCCATCAAATAATCACTGA
>Ga0316202_10000256_pt1 | contig 70795 bp, 66 predicted proteins | sample 3monrhotite_MG_FD_204934 | JGI IMG/M metagenome (GOLD analysis project Ga0316202, IMG submission 204934) | Microbial mat bacterial communities from mineral coupon in-situ incubated in ocean water Damariscotta River, Maine, United States -... | ecosystem: Environmental > Aquatic > Marine >...
TATTTTGTCGTGGCATTGAGGGTAGAGAATGAAGCTGCCAGAGATGAATCGACGCACACTATTGATGTCTGCAGTACTTATTCCCCTGCTGGTATTGTTTGTTTATGTTGGTCTGATATCAGGCCCTCTGGCTCCGGTTTCAGTGACCACAACCAGAGTAGAAAGCCAATCGATTTCACCGGCTCTTTTCGGCATCGGCACCATTGAAGCACGTTTTGCTTACAAAATTGGTCCGACAAGCCCGGGACGACTCAAAGAGATTCATGTTGATGTCGGAGATGCAGTAGAGGCCGGGCAACTGCTGGGCAAGATGGAACCTATTGATCTGGATAACAGGATTACAGCGCAGGAATCGTCGATAAAACGAGCAAGAAGTGCTGTTGCCACTGCAAAATCCCGACTGGACGAAGCTCGGGCCCGATCACTATTTGCACGGTCACAGGCTGAACGTTATGAGAAACTTTTACAGATCAAATCAGTGAGTACCGAGGTTTATGAAAGTAAACGTCAGGAGTTGAAGGTTACCGCATCCGGACTGGCCTCGGCCCGTGCCAATCTGAGTTCTGCCGAGCAGGAGTTAAAGCGCATTCATGCTGATCGTGAAGGGCTGATCAGCCAGTCTGACAATCTGAATCTTGTGGCTCCGACAAGGGGCATAGTTTCCGGTCGTTTTGCAGAAGCAGGTTCGACTGTCATGGCAGGCCAGAGTGTGATTGAAATGATTGATCCTGAGAGCCTGTGGGTAAATGTTCGTTTTGATCAACAGCGTTCCTCCGGCCTGAAGGCCGGGTTGCCAGCGCAAATAAAACTTCGCTCGCAAAGTCTGCATCCATTTGATGCTGAGGTGTTACGCCTGGAAGTGTTGGCAGATGCAGTGACTGAAGAGGTATTGGCCAAAGTGGTATTCAATACGCTACCGGAAACGCTGCCACCTATAGGTGAATTAACTGAGATTACCGTTTCATTACCTGCACTGTCTGCGCGGCCTGTGGTGCCTAATGCCAGTATTCAGCAGCTCAACGGGCAAAACGGGTTGTGGGTTGTTGATGGTGGTGGAGTACAATTCACAGCCGTGAAAACCGGTGTAAGCAGCCTTGATGGGCAAGTGCAGATTCTGGATGGAGTGGAAGCTGGTGCTGAGGTTGTAGTGTATAGTCAGAAGTCTTTGAAATCCGGCAATAGTATCAAAATTGTGAACCGGCTGATTAAGGAACCACATTCATGATCAGCCTGGCCGGGCGTGATATTGTCCACTCCTGGGGTAAGTTTGTATTTACCGGCATTGGTTTGGGCCTGTTGATTGGTGTTACGCTGACTATGGCCGGTGTGTATCGCGGCATGGTCGATGATGCCAGAACATTGCTTAATAATAGCGGTGCCGATCTATGGGTAGTGCAACAGGGGACTCTTGGTCCTTATGCAGAAGCATCAAGCCTGTATGATGATGAATATCGCGGTATACTGGGTATGGCCGGAGTAGAGCGTGCAGCCAATGTCACCTACTTAACCTCTCAAATCAGCCAGGACGGGCATGATGTGCGTGTGATGGTTGTCGGTATCGAGACGGCATCCTACGGATCCCCGGGACAACCGGGTTTTCTTCTGGCCGGGCGGCATATTACACGTGGTCACTATGAAGCTGTAGCAGATATCAAAACAGGTTTCGCTATTGGTGATGAGGTTCAAATCCGACGCAACAGCTATAAGGTGGTTGGTTTGACCAAACGCATGGTTTCATCTGGTGGTGACCCGATGCTGTTTATTCCCATCAAAGATGCGCAGGAGGCTCAGTTCTTAAAAGATAATGATGCCATTGTGAAGCAGCGCCGCCGTACTGCAGCCAATCCTGCCTTTAATCAGCCAAGTGTGCCCGGCCTGCTTGAGGCCGTGATTGCTTCACAGAGTGTAAACCCTTTTGTTAATGCCGTACTGATCAAGATTAAATCCGGTTACAGTGCTGAAGAGGTAGCTGAGCCTATTCGGCGCTGGAAACGCTTGCAGGTTTATACCCGCATGCAGATGGAAACGATATTGATTGAAAAGCTGATCAAAACCGCAGCCAAGCAGATTGCCATGTTCCTAGTCATTCTGGCGATTGTCAGTGCCGCAATCGTGGCTTTTATTATTTATACTCTGACGATAGGCAAGATACGTGAAATTGCTGTGCTTAAACTGATTGGAACCAAGAGCCGTACAATTGCAGGTATGATACTCCAGCAGGCGATTGGCCTGGGCATGATAGGTTTTGTCGTCGGGAAGATAGCAGCCACATTCTGGGCTCCGGTATTCCCAAAACATATTCTTTTAGAGCCAGCTGACGCGGTTACAGGTTTTGTATTAATTATGCTGATTTGTGTGTTGGCCAGTCTGATTGCAATTCATGCAGCACTGAAAGTGGATCCTGCGGAGGCAATCGGTGGTTGATATGCATATGGGTATCACAATTGAAGAGCTGCGAAAAACATATGGTACCGGTGACACGGCAGTAAACGCTCTCAAAGGTGTGAATATGCAAGTCAAACCCGGTGAAGTGGTCGGACTGGTCGGGCCTTCAGGTTCAGGTAAAAGCACACTGCTCAAATGTCTGGGCGCCGTAATTGAGCCAACTGCCGGGTCTATGACGCTGGGTGAAGACGTTATTTATGATGGGCAGTGGAAAATATCTGACCTTGGAGCCCTGAGGCGGGACAATATCGGTTTTGTATTTCAGGCACCCTATCTGATTCCTTTTCTGGATGTCATAGATAATGTCGCACTGATATTGATGCTGGCGGGTCACTCGAATGCCGAGTCGCGCAACCGTGCTATGGAACTTCTTGAGGCGCTCGATGTCGCACATCGGGCTAAAGCCATGCCATCCCAGTTATCCGGGGGAGAGCAGCAACGCGTGTCGATTGCGCGTGCTTTGGTAAATCGCCCGCCTGTAATTCTGGCTGATGAACCTACCGCGCCACTTGATAGTGAGCGGGCACTGGCAGTGATAAAAATACTGAATCAGATGGCCAGGCAGTATGAGACTGCAATTATCGTGGTCACACATGATGAAAAAATCATTCCTACTTTCAAGCGTATTTACCATATCAGGGATGGGCGGACCGAAGAGGAGCCGGGGGAAGGGCGTATGATATGAAAAAAGTGAATAAAGCTGTGAATGTGGTCCGTTATAGTCAGAAAACATCCCGATACCTGACAAGGATAACATGGATGAGCTGTGCCGCTATTCTCTCTTCCTGTGCTGTAGGGCCTGATTACAGAAGCCAGGAAGCACCAACGGTCACCACTTATACAACCAGCGCCATGCCTGAAAAAACGGTTGCCGCACCGGTTGATTTAGGATCCAGCCAGTATTTTGTTGCCGGTCGTATAGATGCCGAGTGGTGGAAGGTTTTTGGTTCAGGGAAACTCGATCACTTGATTGAACAGGCGCTTCAGGCCAGCCCGAGCCTGAAGGCAGCCCGAGCCACACTTGAGCAGGCAAAGTACAGCTATGAAGCGCAGGCCGGGGCCACTCTTTATCCTCAAGTCTCAGGCAATTCAGGGGCCTCCCGCCAACGTGTGAACAAAGCTGCTTTTGGCCAGCCCGGTGAATCCACTACATATAATTTGTTCAATGCAGGGGTAAATGTCGGTTATAACCTGGATCTGTTCGGTGGCAATCGGCGTATGTTAGAGTCTCTTGCCGCTGAAGCAGAACATCAAAAATACCAACTTGAAACAGCACGTCTGGTATTGGTTTCCAACCTGCTTACAACAGCAATAAAGCAGGCCCAACTGGCCATGCAACTGAAGGCCAGTCAACAAATGCTACGGGCCCAGAAAGAGCAGCTTAAGATTACCCGAAAACGTTTTTTACTGGGAGCAGGCTCTCAAAGTGAAGTACTTGCCTTGCAAACAGCGACGGAGCAAAGCCGGGCCAATATTCCACAACTTCGCAACAGTCTGGAACAGCAGTATCATCTTTTGGCTCTGCTCGCAGGGTTTGCAGCGGGCAATGGTGAGGTTCCCACTTTTACACTTTCAGATTTCACATTGCCGACCTTACTTCCAATCATGATCCCTTCTGAACTGGTTCGTCAGCGACCGGATATACGGGCTTCAGAATCCCTGTTACAAGCTGCCAATGCACGCTATGGGATGAGCATCGCAAAACGCTATCCACAAATCAATCTGAGTGCGGATATCGGCTCTCAAGCCCTGACCACAGCAGGCCTGTTTGGGGCAGGTTCACTGGTTTGGGGACTTGCAGGTCAGCTTACTCAGCCTTTATTCAAAAAAGGTTTGATTGCCGAATCAGATGCTGCCATGGCCGGTTTTAATGCGGCTGAGGCGAATTATCGACAGACGGTATTACAGGCATTCAGAAATGTGGCTGATGTTTTACGTTCTCTTGATAACGGTGCTCTGACTCTGGCTGCTCAGGCGGCAGCCAATGCCTCTGCAGAGAAGTCGCTGAAGTTGGTGGACCAGGAATATAAACTTGGCGCTGCCAACTATCTTGAGGTGCTATCTGCACAGCAACAGCTGCAGCTGAACAGTATGAATCTGATCGAGGCTCAGGCCCGCCGCCTGATTGACACAACCGCGCTGTATCAGGCGATGGGAGGTCAGACAAAACTTCCGGTGCAGGCAGCAGTATATAGTTTCGATACACCCGTGATGATAGTCGATTGAGCGTTCAACTGTTTTCAGCCTCCGGAAAGCGGCAATCATGAGAGTCCTCACGCTCCTGATATCTGTTTTCCTCATGGCTGGCTGCACAAGTACGCGCACCTTGATGCCAACACCAACCATTTACAGCCATGGTGAAACTGCACTCTTTGATGGGCTGCCAAGTGCACTTCAAGGCAATAGTGTCGATCTGCTATATGTGACCGACCGCGTTGCTTACAGGGATAAGCACAACAGGCTCATGTATGATTACCGACGCTCAACATCACTGGCCTTCGGTTCAGCATCAGTTTCACTGGCTCAGAATTCAGACTGGCAGGAGCTGATACGGAACAGTCATCAGGCCAAACGCTCAGCCAGGACTTCCGTCAAACTGACATCACTAACAGAAACCGATCGCTATCCGGCCACGCCATATCCATTCACCTTGAAGGATGGCAACTATGTCATGGATCACAGTGTCATGAGTGAAGCTGGCAGGGTAGATGAGAGGCTTGAACATGAAATCAACCGGCGACTTGATCTTACACCGCGCAAGGATGTTTTTCTGTTCATACACGGCGTTGATAATACGCTTGGGTTTGCTCTGGAGACATGGGCAGGCATGTGGCACTTTCTCGGCCGTGAAGGTGTGCCTGTCGTCTACAGTTGGCCGGCAGGTTTCGGTGGCGCCCCCATCACTGCCTATAACTATGATCGTGAATCAGGTGAATTTACCATTTTCCATCTGAAACAGTTCCTCAAATCCCTCGCGTTAAACAGGCAGATAGAGAATATTCACATTATTGCCCATAGCCGCGGCACGGATGTCATCACCTCTGCGATTCGAGAGCTGTTTATCGAGGCACGCGCAGCCAATGTGGATCTCCTGGAGCGCTATAAAATCGCCAACCTCCTGCTTATCGCACCTGACCTTGACATGCAGGTTGTAAGCCAGCGATTGGCGGCAGAAAGGCTTGCCGATGGCATTGGCCATGTGACTATCTATGTTTCCCCAACGGATAAAGCTTTAGGACTGGCATCCGTGTTATTCAACAGTGCGCTCAGGTTTGGCCGCATCAAGACAGAAGCCATCCCCGGGCAAGTAAAGATAGGTGACCATATAAACAACATTGCCTTCATCCAGGTGAACCAGAGCTCGGGGATGGGCCATGGGTACTTTTATGATAATCCAGCCGTGAGCTCCGATATCATTCTGCTGCTTCGTTATTCTCTGGCAGCAGGGGATTCGGGCAGGCCATTAAGTTATGTAAGAGCAAACTTTTGGAAGATGCCCGATGCATACCTGAAACGACAAACAAAACATGATTCACCTCAACAAGGCCCCGCAACAGCAGGGCCCTGATACAAGACTCTATTTATACAAACAGAGGTAAGCGGTCTGTTCCTTGATACGTACGCCGAACGACTGGTCAGCCTCGATCATGAACTGATCTCCGGCTACAAAACCCATCCAGGCCTCTGAACCCGGCAGTTTCACATCCATGGCACCGGAGGTGACCGACATGATCTCCTTGCAGGAGGTGCCGAATTCATACTCCCCTTCTGCCATCACACCGATGGTTGCAGCTCCATCAGCGGTTTCAAAGGCTATCGATTTTACTTTTCCATCAAAATATTCATTGGTTTTAAACATAAGGCTTCCTTTTTCATTCGAGAGTAAAGTATTCGTTTATCAAGCTATGAGCAGCATTTCGCGCACAACCTTGGCTGCCAGGACTGATGAACAGCCCGATGCATCCAGCTGTGGCGCCAGCTCAACTGCATCCAGTCCCACGATATCACAAGCTTTCATCACCTTGATAAACCGTTGGAAAGTCCACCAGTCGATACCGCCGGGTTCCGGCGTACCGGTCCCCGGAAAACAGGATGGATCAAATACATCAAGATCAACGGTAAGGTAAACAGGGCGATCCGCGATCCATGCAATCAGATCATCCAGATCCTCTTCACGAAAACTGGTCAACGTTCCGAAGCTTTTCATGATCTCATATTCACGACGGGTTCCGGAGCGAATGCCAAGCTGACGAATATTTTCATCACCAAGGAACTCGGATACACGGCGCATCACGCAGGCATGTGACAGTTCCACGCCAAGGTAATCATCACGCTGATCAGCATGAGCATCAAGCTGTATCACAACGAGATCCGGATAGCGTTCAAATACAGCTTCAATCGCTGGCAAGCTGACCAGATGCTCTCCTCCGAGCAGAAAGGGGGTGACATGGTCATCCAGACATTCATCAACGGCTTCACGAATAATGGCGAGTACGGCTTCGGTATTACCCATGGGTAATTCGAGATTACCGGCATCCGCATAGCGAACACTGTCAAGATCCACGTCCAGATATGGTGAATAGGTCTCCACCCCATCTGAAGCATCATGAATTGCAGCAGGCCCGAAACGGGCTCCGGGACGAAAGGATACCGTACCATCAAACGGCACCCCTATGATACGAATATCATGCTCTTCTTTCAGATCTCGATCGGTTAGATCAAACATGGCGACAGGATAATCCCATCTGAGGCTCTCGCATAGATAAGGATACTCTGAAAAATCAGAGTGGTCGAACTCCTGTTTCGATATTAGCCTACTCTGCCGCCAGGATGGCGATTATATGACTGGATAAGGAGTCTGTTATGAAAAGGGTTCTGATAATTGGCGCAGGTGGCGTCGGACGCGTGGTGACGCACAAATGCGCACAGAATGAGGAGGTCTTCTCCGATATCTGGCTAGCCAGCCGCACCATATCAAAGTGTGACCAGATTGCCCTGGAAGTGCGCGAAAAAACCGGCCGTGCTATACAAACTGCAGCAGTCGATGCTGATAACGTACCCGAGCTTGTAGAGCTGATTAAACAGGTGCGTCCGTTTATGATTATCAATGTCGCACTCCCCTATCAAGACCTGACCATTATGGATGCCTGCCTTGAAACCGGCGTGCACTATCTGGATACAGCCAACTATGAACCATTGGATGAGGCAAAGTTCGAATACAGCTGGCAGTGGGCCTACCGTGAACGTTTTGAGAAAGCAGGGCTTATGGCACTGCTCGGTTCAGGCTTCGATCCCGGTGTTACCAATGTGTTCTGCGCCTACATGCAGAAACACCATTTCGACACCATGGATCAGGTGGATATCCTTGATTGTAACGGTGGCGACCACGGTTATGCCTTTGCCACCAACTTCAATCCGGAGATCAATATCCGTGAAGTAACCAGCAACGGTCGTTATTTTGAAAATGGAAAATGGATCGAAACAGAACCGATGCAGTTCAAAAGACAGTTCGATTTTGATCAGGTCGGCCCAAAGAATATGTACCTGCTCTACCATGAAGAGATGGAATCTCTCTCCGTTAATCTCAAGGGTGTGAAACGTATGCGCTTCTGGATGACCTTTGGTGACGCCTATCTGCAGCATCTGGAGGTTTTCCGTAACATCGGGCTGGACTCCATTGAACCGATTGAATTTGAAGGACGTGAAATTGTACCGATTCAGTTCCTCAAGGCACTGCTGCCTGACCCTGCATCTTTGGGTCCGCGTACAGTCGGCAAGACCAATATCGGTGTGATCGTAAAAGGCTTCAAGGATGGCAAACCGGTCTCCCGCTACATCAACAATATCTGTGATCATCAGGAGTGTTTCAAGGAGACCAACGCACAGGGGGTATCCTACACCACGGGTGTTCCCGCAATGATCGGTGCGATGATGATGGTTAAGGGGCACTGGATGAAAGCTGGTGTCTACAATATGGAAGAGTTTGATCCTGATCCGTTTATGGCTGCCCTGAATGAACATGGCCTGCCCTGGACCGATGTCGAAACCGATATTGATGTCGATTCCCTGCCCGAATGAATCCCTCACCACTGAGAGCTCAGAGAACAGAGAGAAAAAGAGTAGTTACTTTTGCTCCTTTGCTTCCCTCCACCTTAAACGAGCGGCGTATGCGCTGTTTCAATGCGAAGAACAATAAGAACCCAATGTGCTTCAAGCTGAAATTCTCTGTGTCCCCGGCCGTGAATAGAGGTTTTTCATATGGGTTTTGATCTTACGAAAGTCCCCTCCCCATGTTATCTGCTGGAAGAAGAAAAACTGATCACCAACCTGGAACTGCTCAAGCGGGTACAGGAAGAGTCCGGTGCCAGGGTAATTCTGGCACTGAAAGGTTATGCGATGTGGTCGACCTTCAAGCTGATTAACAAATACCTTCCGGGTTGCACAGCCAGCTCACTTTATGAACTGAAACTGGCTGACGAAAAATTCAGCCGTGAAAACCATATCTATTCAGCGGCTTATCGCGAAGATGAATTTGATGAAATCTGCTCACTTGCCGGCCATATCATTTTCAATTCGGTAACACAGTGGCAACAGCTTGGTAAAAAGGCGATAGCTGCCGGAGTTTCCTGCGGCCTGCGTGTAAATCCCTGCATCGCCGAGGTTGAGACCGACCTCTATAATCCATGCTACTCCGGCTCTCGCCTTGGCGTACGACCTGAACACCTGCAAGGTAAAGACCTTAGCGGTATCGAAGGGCTTCATGTACATGCCCTGTGTGAAAACATGGCTGAATCATCCATAGCCCTGATCAATGCTTTTGAAGAGAAGTTTTCCGATCTCATTCCGGGCCTGCAATGGGTCAACTTCGGTGGTGGTCATCTGATGACACACAAAAAATATCATGTGGATAAGCTGATTACACGTATCAAGGCGTTCAACAAACGCTGGGGGAAACAGGTCTATCTGGAGCCGGGCGGTGCTATTGGCTGGCGCACCGGGGTGCTTGCTGCATCCGTACTCGACATCGTGCCCACCGATGGGCTGGATGTTGCCATACTCGATATCTCGGCAACCGCACATATGCCCGATGTACTGGAAATGCCTTACCGCCCCGCAATTACCGGTGCAGGCAAGCCCGATGAAAAACTGCATACCTATCGTCTGGGGGGTACATCGTGTCTGGCCGGTGACATTATCGGCGATTATGCATTCGATGAGCCGCTTGTCGCGGGATCCCGTCTGATATTTGAAGATATGATGCACTACACCATGGTAAAAACCACGATGTTCAATGGGGTTCGGCACCCCGATATCGGCATCTGGCACAGCGATAACACATTTGAACTGGTACGCCGATTCAGCTACGAGGATTTCCGCGACCGCTTATCATAGATTCCTGCAGGAGATCTTCTATCAGCGTAAGCTTTTGAATCGGGATTCGACCCAGAGGAGTATACGGATTCAGGAGGAATTATGTTTTACCATCACATGCTTCGACCATTAGCGACGCTACTGCTGTTTGGCTACTCTCAGCTCATGATTGCAGGCAACACAACTGCCTCAGAGCCAGCAAGGAGTGAACAACTGCACATCGGAATGTTTTCACAAGGGAGCATCGAGGGTTGGAAAAACAGATCCTTTGCGGGAGAAACCGCCTACACACTGGTCACCGACCCCACAGCGGGAGAGGTACTCAAAGCCACCAGCCACGGTGCTGCCTCAGGTCTGTTTCTGGAAAGACGTATCGACCTCGAACAAACGCCGTGGCTGCACTGGTCATGGAAGACCGAACAGCTGTTTTCAGGCATTGATGAAACTCAAAAAGAGGGCGACGATTTCGTAGCACGCCTCTATATCGTGGTCGATGGCGGGCTCATATTCTGGAACACCCGCGCGCTGAACTATGTATGGTCCTCGTCTCACCAGAGAGGAGAGCACTGGCCCAACCCTTTCACTTCTAATGCCACCATGTTTGCTGTTGAGTCAGGAAATAAAGGATTGGGCCAATGGCAGCATTACAGTCGCAATGTTCGCGAGGATCTTTACCGCCTAACCGGTAAAGATGTACGCTTTATTGATGCAGTTGCCATTATGACCGATACCGACAATGCAGGACTACAAGCGACCACCTGGTATGGCGACCTCTTTTTTACAGCCCATCAAGACAATCGCAGCGTTCTGAATGATTGAACCCGGGCTGTTTGCTCTGCATAGTTCCCGCTTATTCAATCACAAGGACATCAACTCATGAAACGTATCCCTGCACAATCCGCCAGCGCCAGCAAGGCACACGAACTGGTTTCCTCCCTTCAGAGCCGGTTTGTCACAGGCCTTGAAAAACTGGCGGAAAAGCTTGGTAGCGAACAGCGCTTCTCCCCTGTCGAATGGTTCCGTGATGAAGGCGCCCACGGTGGTGGTATACGTTATGAAACCGCAGATGGTGATCTTTTCGGGCGCGGCTCGGTGAATGTGTCCCAGGTGCATTATGATGATATGGCCGGGAAGAAACTGGGATCAGCCTCGGCTATCTCTACGATTATTCACCCGAAAAATCCTCTGGCTCCGTCAGTACATATTCATATCAGCTGGACAGAGATGAAAAGTGGTGCGGGCTACTGGCGCATGATGGCTGACCTGAATCCCTCCAATGAGATTGCAGCAGACAAAACAGGTTTCCTTGATGCCATGAAGAGCGTGGCTTTGACTCAGTATGATGAAGCCATTGCGCAGGGGGATCGTTACTTCTTTATTCCCGCGCTGAAGCGCCACCGCGGTGTTGCCCATTTTTATCTGGAAAATTACAACACTGGCAAGCCGGATGCAGACTACGCTCTGGCAAAAGCCGTAGGCGAAGCCTCCATCGATAGCTATCTTGATATTCTGGATCAGGCACTGCAGAGCGATGAAAAGGCCACAGCCGATCAACAGGCGGCACAACTTGCCTACCACACTCTCTATTTCTTCCAGGTTTTGACACTCGATCGCGGTACCACCACTGGTCTTCTGGTACATAATCAGAACGATGTCGGCATTATGGGCTCACTTCCTTCCTATGTGGATCGTGAACTGCTCTCCTCATGGGTAGAACGTATACCGGCCCCACAGGAGGAGCTGCTCAAGGCACTGGTTGCCGCCCTTCCGGATAGCTCTCCTGCACTGGTGGATGAAGCCTGCAAACAAAAACTGGCCGAAGTCGTACGTACTCATTATCGGACACACCCTGAAGCCATCAACATGCAGGCTTCAGGAAACAGCATTCCCTCTACGGTGAAAAATCACAAATAATTGACGAACACCCCTGAATCAGGGGATGTAGATCACAGTTTTGGCATCAAAAATGCTTTAGTATTTACACATAGTTCGTTGTACTGGTTTTGTGGCTTACGTCTGGGCCGATGTGTACTGAACGGGAGCTTACAGTCCTGATTGTGCGAATCCCTCACGGGATACCTGATGTCAGAATGCGGCGCCCACCTTATCATAAAGGGTTCAGTCTGTAGGCCACAACACCAGTGCAATGATATCACAGCGAAAGGCCTGCCGACTTCCCTCCTCCCCCCTCTTCGGCAGGCCTTTTTGTGCCCCCCGGCACCATCAGAAACGTTCCTTTATCTGTCACAGAAGCAACTGTAAAACTTGACTCAGAGGCCTCTATGCTGTAACGTGAATGACAGTTCGTTGCACTGGCGTTGTGGTTTATAAATCCGGGCCGATGTATTCAGAATGGGAGCTTACCTATCCTGATTGTGTGCGTCCCTCACGGGATACCTGATGTCAGGATGCTGCGCCCACCTTAACATAAAGGGTTTGGCATTATAGGCCACAATGCCAGTGCAACGACAAGGAATAACCAAAAGACCTGCCAACTCCCTCTTTGGCAGGTCTTTTTTATCCAGCATTCCGAGCAGTTCGGAAACAACAGTGAGCGGCAGCCCCCATGTCAGCGCTTTGAATCTTTAAAGCAGGGGGCTATGGAGCTTATATTATGACAGAGCATCATGTTCGTATTGCCACGCACCGCTCACCCCTGGCCCTTAAATATGCCGCGAAGATTGCCTCCGAAATCAAAAGCATCCATACACATTTAAGCACAGAACTGGTCCATGTCATCACCAAAGGCGACCAATACTATTTTGAACCACTACCGGAACTCGGTGGTAAGAGCCTCTATGGCAGTGCAGTCGATGCAGCCCTTCTCGATGGGCGCGCGGATATTGCCGCGCATGTGATCGAAGAGACTGCCCGTTCAGCCAAAGATTGGCCCAGAGGCTGGTTATGTGCGAAATCACATCTGGATGAAGATAACGGGCTCTACTTCATTACAGATCTGAAAATCATTCCCCAGCTGATCTTTTCATCATCAAAGAGTCATTGTTAAGGGCTTCACCGCCACTGGAGATCCGCTGAATTCTACGTGAGCAAGAGAAGATGGCTTGGCCCATCATGACCGATGCCGTTTCAATCTCTATACGATGAAATCAGCTGTCACCCATCGCTTTGGCAAAGGCTGCCTCCAGAGCATTCATAGGTTTCTTCTTGTTGCGATCCAGCTTCTGTTTCACCTGATCTATCGCTGTTTTAGGCTTGCCCGGACGTGGTTTGTGCTGCTGTGATTTATCGGGGCCAGACTTACCAGCCTGTTTCTTGTCCGAATAAGGCCTGTTGGGCGGTGCTTTGCCTGTTCGTGCAGTTGCAGTGTGTTTATCAGCAGAGCGATTATCTGTGGAAGCCTCGGGTTTGGCCCCCGGCTGATCATCCATGCGCATCGTCAGCGAGATGCGTTTACGCTTAGCATCCACCTCAAGTACCTTCACCTGTACCACTTCACCGGTCTTCACCACCTTGCGGGGGTCATCAATAAATTGATGGGTCAGGGCGGAGATATGAACCAGACCGTCCTGATGTACACCGATATCAACAAAGGCACCGAAGTTGGCAACATTCGTCACAACCCCTTCAAGAATCATGCCTTCACGCAAGTCGCGCAGCTCTTTGATGCCCGATTTAAACTTCGCGGTTCTGAATTCAGGACGCGGATCTCGTCCCGGCTTCTCAAACTCCAGCAGGATATCGGAGACGGTAATGGCACCGAAGCGGTCATCTGCAAAATGATCCGCCTTCAACTGCTGCAAAAAGTCGTGATTACCCATCAGCTCCGCTACCTCTTTGCCTGTAGCTGCCACAATCTTCTCAACCACAGGATAGGCTTCAGGGTGCACTGCTGAGGCATCCAGCGGGTTATCGCCTTTCATAATACGCAAAAAACCTGCCGACTGCTCAAAACTCTTTGCACCGATCCCTTTCACTTTGAGGATCTGCTGACGATTTAGAAAAGCCCCCCGCTCATCACGGAAGGCTACGATATTATTGGCCATCGAACGACTCAACCCGGCCACATGTGTCAGCAATGATGCTGAAGCCGTATTGATATCAACACCTACATGGTTCACGCAATCTTCCACCACACCATCAAGACTCCGGGCAAGCATGGTTTGATTCACATCATGCTGATACTGGCCGACTCCGATTGCTTTCGGTTCGATCTTCACAAGCTCCGCAAGCGGGTCCTGCAGTCGCCGTGCAATGGATACCGCGCCACGCAGTGACACATCCAGATCAGGAAACTCTTTGGCGGCAGCCGCTGATGCCGAATAAACGGAAGCACCTGCTTCGGAAACCATCACCTGCGTAAGGTGCAGTTGTGCAAAGCGATCACGCAGCTCTTTCACCAAAGTTTCTGTTTCACGAGAACCTGTACCATTACCGATAGAGACCAGATCAACCTGATGTTTATCGGCCAGCACAGCCAAAGCTGCAATCGCCTCATCCCAGCGTTTGGCCGGCACATGCGGATAGATCGTCGTGGTATCGAGCACCTTGCCTGTCGGGTCAACGACGGCCACCTTTACACCGGTGCGCAATCCCGGATCAAGGCCCATGGTCGCACGCGGACCTGCAGGTGCTGCCAATAGCAGATCACGCAGATTATTGGCGAACACCCTGATCGCCTCCTCCTCCGCTTTCTGACGCAGCTCGCTCAACAGCTCAAGTTCCAGTCGCTTGAATATCTTCTGCTTCCATGCACTGGATACGCTCTCCAGCAACCACCCATCAGCAGCTCTGCCCCGCTCACTGATTCTGAAACGGTTGGCAATCGCGTTCTCGCTATGGCCCAGCTCTTTACGGTCATCGTTGTCTGAAGATTCCAGCATCTTCAAGCGTAGCAAACCCTCTTTCTGCCCACGGAACAGTGCCAGCGCACGATGGGAAGGAATCCTTTTCCACTGCTCACTATAGGCAAAATAGTCGGAGAACTTGGCTCCCTCCTCCTCTTTGCCGCCAACCACACTGCTGGTGATCACCGCGTGGTTGACCAGGAATTCACGCAAACGTCCAATCAAATCGGCATCTTCACCGAACTGCTCCATGAGAATCTGACGCGCACCGTCAAGGGCAGCATCAGCACTATCAATATCGAACCCTGTATTGATATAGGACTCAGCCAGCTGTGCAGGATTTTGTGTTGGATCGGCCAGTAGCTGGTGCCCCAGCGGCTCCAGGCCTGCTTCGCGGGCAATCTCGGCTCTCGTGCGACGCTTCACCTTGTAGGGCAGATAGAGACCTTCAAGACGGGCCAGTGTTTCGGCAGTCCTGACGAGCTTCTCTAATTCGGGGGTCAATTTATCCTGTTCGGCTATAGCCTTCAGAATCGCTGTACGGCGCACTTCCAGATCACGCAAATAGCGCAGCCGCTCTTCCAAAGAACGCAGCTGCGTATCATCCAGGCCAGCGGTGGCCTCTTTACGATAACGTGCAACAAACGGCACGGTAGCGCCACCATCGAGCAATCCGACAGCAGCTACAACCTGTTGCTCGTTGATCTCCAGTTCTTTAGCGATACGCAGTTCAATTCGCATGGTTACTCCTAAACAGATAATCCCGAATCCGGCGGCAGTTTATAGACTGATGTTCAGAATGAAATGGGCAAACAACGCAAAAGGCCCCGGCATAAACCGGGGCCTTCATTATACGTCTCGATTCGAGAGAGGTTCATGTCCGAAGGGATCGGGGAGGGAGGGGAGGGTGATCCGCTCCGGACAACCCGTAGATTGCAGTTCCCGCGTTAGCAGCCCATGAACCGACTGTGAATATATATTCATGTTCACAACAGGGAGAGAGGCCTTACAGCACTCTCTGAGCTTGACTTATAGAGGGGAATGCAGTAGGTTAAATCAAGTTCGTTGCACTGGCGTTGTGGCTTATAAATCCGGGCCGATGTCTTCAGAATGGGAGCTTACCTATCCTGATTGTGTGCGTCCCTCACGGGATACCTGATGTCAGGATGCTGCGCCCACCTTATCATAAAGGGTTTGGCATTATAGGCCACAATGCCAGTGCAACGACAAACAATTTACAGAAGGACCTGCCACCCCTCCCCTCTTTGGCAGGTCTTTTTGTTTGCCCTCCCGCAATGCCCCGGGATCGTCCATTCACTCCTTGGTGCCCTTAAATTTTTCATCTATAATCATAAGCATGTATGTACACTCCATCGGCCTGCTTCTCTGTATTGTCTCTGGCATGGCGACTGCAAGTGCCTCCACAGCCTTGCAGGTGCAGATTAATGGGCCGATCGGTCCGGCAGTGGCCATGCATCTGAACAGTGCTCTGGAGCATGCCGATAAATCCGGTGCATCTCTGCTCATTCTGCACTTGGACACACCGGGTGGGCTGGATTACGCCATGCGCGATATCATCCGTGATATCCTGGCCTCTCCCGTGCCTGTAGCTGCCTTCGTCACTCCATCCGGTGCCCGCGCTGCCAGTGCAGGAACCTACATCCTTTATGCCTCTCATATCGCCGCCATGGCCCCTGCCACCAACCTTGGAGCTGCCACGCCTGTCCGTATCGGCGGCCTGCCAGGAGTACCTCAACCACCCAAAGAGGAGGCACCGTCCACCACCGGTAATCCGATACAACGCAAGATGGTGAATGATGCCTCAGCTTATATACGCAGTCTGGCAGAGCTGCGAGGGCGTAATGCAGACTGGGCAGAAAAAACGGTACGTCAGGCAGCATCGGTCAGTGCTGAACAGGCACTGCAACTGGGCGCGATTGACCTGATAGCCAGCAACAGTAGCGATCTGCTACGACAGCTGGATGGACACAGTATCAAACTGGAAGACAAAGTGATCAGTCTGAAAACAGAGGGCATGCTGGTGGAAGAGTACAAACAGGAGTGGCGCAGCCAGTTTCTTGCCATTATTACTGATCCCAATGTCGCCTATATCCTGATGTTGCTGGGTATCTACGGCCTTTTTTTCGAGCTGGCCAATCCGGGATTTGTACTGCCCGGCGTAGTAGGCGCCATCTGCCTGCTACTCGCACTGTTCGCTTTCCAGGTACTACCGATCAACTTTGCTGCGCTGGCACTGATCATCCTCGGCCTGCTGTTCATGATTGCCGAGCTGTTTATTCCCAGCTTCGGAGCACTGGGGCTGGGCGGCATTATCGCATTTGTTATCGGCTCACTTATGCTGATTGATAGCGATGCTCCCGGATATGCCCTCTCCCCCGGTCTGGTTTTCGGTGTTGCTGTCAGCTCCGCCCTTTTCATCTTCATCGTAATCAGTATGGCACTGAAGGCCCGGAGCCGGCCGGTTGTCAGCGGCACCGAAGAGATGATAGGTGCCATTGCTACTGTAGCAGGTGATTTTCATGGCCGGGGTCAGGTCATGGTACACGGGGAGATCTGGCAGGCGGAATGCCCATATCCTCTGCTCAACGGACAACGGGTACACATCACAGCCATGCATGAACTTATCCTGAATATTGAACCCGTAGAAAAGGAGTAGCTCCATGGAAACTATCATTATCGTTCTCGTCTCTCTCATTATATTGCTGGCCAGTTCGCTCAGAGTGCTGCGCGAATATGAACGCGGTGTTGTGTTCATGCTCGGCCGCTTCTGGAAGGTTAAAGGACCCGGTCTGATCATCATTATTCCGGCCATCCAGCAAATGGTGCGTGTGGATCTGCGCACGATTGTTTTCGATGTCCCCACCCAGGATGTCATCAGCCGCGATAATGTGTCGGTGAAGGTCAACGCAGTGATCTATTTTCGTGTCATGGACTCGCAAAAGGCTATCATCAATGTGGAAAACTTCTTCGATGCCACCAGCCAGCTGGCCCAGACCACACTGCGCAGTGTGCTTGGCCAGCACGAACTGGACGAAATGCTGGCAGAACGGGAACGGCTCAATGCAGATATCCGCAGCATCCTCGATACCCAGACCGATGCATGGGGAATCAAGGTAGCCAATGTAGAGATCAAACATGTCGATCTGGATGAAAGTATGATCCGTGCGATTGCAAAACAGGCGGAAGCCGAACGCGAACGCCGCGCCAAGGTGATTCATGCCGAGGGCGAAACCCAGGCCGCCGATATGCTGGTTGAAGCGGCAGCCAAACTGGCCGAGCAGCCCCAGGCTATCCAGCTTCGTTATTTGCAGACGCTGAGTAATATCGCCGGTGAAAATTCATCGACCATCGTCTTCCCTCTACCGATGGATCTGATCAAACCGCTGCTCAAGGGTACGAACGGCAAGCCGTGAGACAAGGCTGCTGCTGATTCAGAAAGAGTGCTCCCCCTCCCAGCCAGCACTTTTTGCATCCCCTTCTGGCAAACGACAGTTGCTCCCCTGCGCCCAAGTCCCTACGCTCACACGATGATGAAACTCTCGACTCCGAACATTGCAGAAACCTGTCCCGAAAAGGATATCTATAACAAACTGCTTAAGCTGGATAACAAGGCCATCCTGGAGCTGGGTTGCGGCACGGCAGATATCACCCGTGCCATCGCCACAGATGGCTCTGCCCGCCAAATCACGGCACTGGAAGTGGATGAAATCCAACATCAGAGACATCTGCTTATTGATGATCTGCCCAATGTCGAATTTATCAAAGCCGGTGCCGAAGCCGTGCCCTGCCCTGACCATGCATTCGATATCGTGATGATGTTCAAATCCCTGCACCACGTACCTCTGGATCAAATGGAGAGGGCCCTGCTTGAGATCCAACGTGTTCTGAAACCCGGTGGCATAGCCTATATCTCCGAACCGGTATTTGCCGGTGACTTCAACGAGCTGCTGAAGATGTTTCATGATGAGGAGGAGGTGCGCCTTGCAGCCTTTTCAGCGGTCAGACAAGCCGTTGATACAGGGCTACTATCACTGGATCAGCAATACTTTTTCAATGCACCGATGTTGTTCGAAAACTTCGCTGCCTTCGAACAGTTGATTCTCAAGGTCACCCACACCGATCACAGCCTCTCCGAGGAACTCTTTGAACAGGTAAGAGAGCGGTTTGAATCCCATATGAATCAGGACGGTGCAAACTTCCAGATGCCTATCCGTATCGATCTACTACGCAAAAGCGCCTGATTCGTCTGAACAGCCAGGGCCCCTTTTACGCATCTCCATGATCAAATGCCCGCACAGACCATGGCCTCAGGGGTGCTTCGCCTTCCTGTGCACATTGCAGCCGGGCCAGTAATTTTTCCCTGTCACGGGGCAGATTTCCGGCAAGAGCAAGCGCATTGGAGGCATGGTTGGAGCGGAATATCAGAGGCTTGGGTGGATTCAACCCACTGATCAATCGCGCCTGTTCCAGCAGTATGGAGTGATCGTCCTGCATCTCGAAGGCTTCACCAAACTTGCTCTGGAATTCTGAGACAATATCAGCCTCCAGATATAACTGTAGCGTGGAGAGATAGGTCAGCGGCGCATCATTAAGCAGAGCTATGGTTCCATCAATATGTTCCTGCCATAGCTTCTTGCCACCCAGGCCAAGGATAACAGTAGCTGACACCTTCAAACCTGCATCATGGGCTTTGTTCATCGCCTCAGCGATGCCTCGCTGACTCGCCCCCTTGGTGATTTTTTTCAGTATCAGATTTGAACCGGATTCTATACCCAGATAGAGTAGGCTCAGCTCTCTCTTTTAACAAGACCAACTCTTCAACGCTCTTATTCAAAATGTTCGCCGGAGTCGCATAACATGAAACACGCGAAAGCTTTGGAAAAGCCGTCGCCAGCTCACCAAGGATAACCCGTAACCGGGCAGTCGGCAGACTGAGTGCATCACCATCGGCCAGAAAAAACCTCCGTGCTTCAGGCTGGCTGCGTGCGGCTCGCCGAATATCTTCCAGCACGGCATCAGGCCGGCGTTGGCTATACTGCTTCTCCCGGTACATGGAACAGAAACTGCACCCCGCCATCTCTGTCCTTCGGATACCTTCATCTGCATATAGCCAAAGGGCCACGGCTCCGCCGCTCTGCTCCCTTTGGCTATATTTGATTCAGCAGATTTGAAAGGGGGTATTGAAAAAGCTGAAAGCCAGGCTGGTCTTACGTGCTTTTAAGATCCCCCGCTAGCAGCCTGCCGAGACAAGTATTCAAAACCGGAATGAGCGGCGGAGCCGTGGCCTGTTTTGAATACGCTGGATCGGGAACCCGAAGGGCAGGCTGGTTTAGGGGCGGCTTTCTACCCCCCCTTTCTTTACCGCTAAAGAAAGGGGCTCGCCTCTACGAAAGTAGAGGATGTGAAGGTTTATTCAGAAAGGCACGAATCAAAACTCTCCCGGCATTCCTGAAACCATCATAAACCATTAACCTGCGGTCATGCGTCCCAAACCGCCACCGAACTACCTTGCCGGTTACCCGGTCGAACTGACAGAGAAGATCAAACAGATGATCGAAGAAAGCCTGCTGACTGACTGGTTGCTCCGCAAGTACCCGCACAGGCACGCGGTGCGTTCTGACAAGGCGCTATATGACTATGTAATGGAGCTCAAAGAGCAGTACATGCGCAAAGCAGGGACACTCGACAGGATCGCTTTCGACAGCACACTGCATATCACCCGCAACGCGCTCGGCATGCACACCAGCAAGTCCCGGGTACATGGCGCAAAACTCAAGGCCAGGCGTGAGATTCATGTGGCGGCAATGTTTAAGGATATGCCGTCCGAGTTTTTACGCATGATCGTTGTACATGAGCTTTCACACATGAAAGAGGCTGAGCATAACAAACCATTTTATCAGCTCTGCTGCAACATGGAACCGGACTATCACCAGCTGGAGTTTGATCTGCGGGCCTACCTCACCTGGCTGGAAACCGGTGGAGAACCACTCTGGTCCGCCACTTCGCAAACTCCTGCAGGAATCGGATAAAATAAAGAATCACTCATGCCGGCTACCGTCACTGGCAGCACCCGCATACATCCGTATTACTCCGGATTTCCAGTCTGAATATCAGCAGTAGCATTGCAGCTGCCACTGCTCCTTCCCTCCCCGCGGAAGGAGGGGTGGCAATCTCAATGCCGTGTGCAGGAAGTGAGTCCTATAAATCCATTCCGGGCAAAGAGAATCGCCAATCACTTTTCAGGTTCGCCTGCTTTCCAGGCAAATAACAGACTCTACGGTGTAACCATTCGTTATATGGATATTCAAGTCCATTTTGAAGATGAGCACGACTTATGGGAGTTCCTCAACAGCCTCGGCGAACACACAGATCAGCAGGGCCTCATCAAAGAGGCAGCAGCAAAACTTATCGCCTGGTTCCTGTGCAACATGGAACACAGGCTGTTACCAGCTGGTCTTGACCTGCCGCTCTAGCTCACCCGGCTGGAGTCAGGGGGAGCGCTGCTTGGGTCCGGGTTTTCAATGCCGCAAGTCGAGCAGTAATTACTTTCCCGCTCAATCGATGCGTGACAGCCGCGGCAATGCACACGCTCATAGATTCGGGTCGCTTCAATAATACGCGATGAAATCAGGCCGGTTACAATGGCAAACAAAACTATCCCGGTAATCATTGCTGCACCTGCAACAATCCGGCCGGCCAGCGTGTGGGTCACATAATCACCATAACCAACCGTGGACATGGTTACCAGACTCCACCAGACACCATCAAATGCAGAGTTAAAATTCTCCGGCTCAACCAGATAAATGACATTGCCGCCGATCAGGGTAAGTAAAATAATGCCGGTTATCAGCATGACGAGTATCACCAGACTTTTGCTCAGGGAGCTGAGCAGCACCTGCACATCTCTGGTGTAGCGAAGCAGCTTGAGCATGCGAAACAGGGAGATGGTTCGGACAAGACGCAGTGCAAAGGTTTCATTGGAGCCGAACAGAAACATCGGAAGTATGGCCGCCAGATCGATCAACCCATAAAAACTGAACATATATCTCAAGCGGTTGGGAGATGAATAGATTCGTATCAGGTATTCAATCAAAAATATTGAAGCAAAGACATATTCGGTAAGCTTTATGTAATCACGAAACTCATCCGAAAACGATTTTACGGTAATCATCATGGAACAGATCACTGAAACAATAATAAATGCCACCAGAATCAGGTTCACATATTTTGCAATATTTGAATCTTCATCATTGAGGTAACCATCGAGTATCTTGCGAAGGCTTACCGCATTTGATTGAGAGCCACTATTCCCACCCATGATTCAAGTACCCCTCAGTGCCAGTCATTTGACCATTTTCGACAAAATAACACGAAACATCAAGCTATTGAATGCCAGATATTGAAAATGAGGGTCAGCTTTTATGTTTTTCATCGTATGAGAATTTACAATGGCCATATCGTATTACCAATACAGTTACTGATATCAGCAATATCGCCCCTCCGACCCCTAGCATCTGCCAGACATCCATACCTTTCATATCAAGAATCAGGTATCGGGCCAGGGCAACGATAGCAATATAAAGCGGCATTCTGACCGGGAACTTTCCTGACTGCAGATAGATCCCAACCATTGCCAACACTTCAAGATATATAAACATCAATAACAGATCCGGCAGTGTTACAATCCGGGCGTCAATCATTGACGATATTTCAAACCAGAAAGCAATCAGCGTTGATATAGATATGATTAATAATCCAAGGCTTTCAATCACTACAATGGTTTTTTGACTGATCTCTTTAATATTCAACAAAATAGATGCCCCACTTTCAATAAAGCTTACTGCTCTCAGGTCAGGGGAATGCCAAAAAGAAAAAGATCTGAATCCCCAAGAGGCATGATAGATCTATAGCCATCTGACAGCAAACTTCTGCCTCTGATAATTCAGGCCATAGAACACACGAACACACGAACACACGAACACACGAACACAGTTTATCATGAAGTAATCAGCACAGCATCCCGAAAACCGGCCCTCTATCATGGTTCATCATCGGCCGGGACGGCGCATATAGATGGTAAAATCATTTTTGTGGTAGTCGGTTCGCAACTGACAATCCGGCGTGATCTCTCTACAGAAATTCAATATCTCATCCCTGTCGTAAGCGAAAAGATCGCGCAGCGATGCTGCATCAATATCGCGCTTGTCGAGCATATTAAACGCAACACCTCTACGGCTGAGCCTGAACATCTCTTTAATCACCCGCCGCGCATATTCCCCGTCATCGTTAAGATTCCAGTTCAATGTGCCAGAGAGAAATACCCAGTCTAAGCTTTGCGGCTGCCAGTCGAAATCGAACAGCTCGCCCTGGCGCAAATCCAGCTCCGGATTCATTTCGATACCTTTGGCCAGTATATCCTGCGAAATATCGATACCGGTATACTCAACCGGCAACGCATGGCCGTTCAGCCAACTAAAAAGATCACCGAATCCGCAACCGACATCCAGTAACGAATCTCTGGCATCAATACCGATCTCAGCCAATGCCTTGAATCGAATCTTCTGCACCCCGCGAGACTCCCAGAACAGTGCCTCGGTCGAATAACCATAATGTGAAAGGCTTTTCCGGTGCCGCTCAATCAAACGTTTGCGCTGCCGGACATCCATGCCCGGACTCGTATCTTTTTTGCCAAAGGGCAGATCAATCCATCTCATGCCCGCCACCCTAAACCCTCAGACGGGAAAGAAGTAAGCTGTTACCGTTTATCGGGCATGTATACGGGTATCTTCCAAAACAGGTCTCAAATAACCCAACAACTCATGCCTGACCCCGACATTAGAGACTTAAGCCCTTTCATAACGCGCACAATTCAAGACCAGGCACCGCTAATCCACTATCCGTGAATGTTGCATTGCAAGACCTGGTACCGGTGTTCTCCAGTATTCTCTAAACAATTTTCAATTAGTATACTGCCACCTTTTACCAGTGCTCAACAGGGGATGACCATGACATTTGAATTGGCTAATCTGGAAGATATTCCGTTGTTAATCCCCTTATTAAATCAACTCTTTGAACAGGAGTCTGAGTTCAAACCAAATATTGAAGCCCAGAAATCAGGACTGGAGAAAATCATATCTGATAACAATACAGGATTTATCCTGGTAGCTCGGAATGAATCAACCATTATCGGGATGGTGAACATTCTTTTTACCGTATCTACTGCGTTAGGCTCTCGCGTAGGTCTCCTAGAGGATATGGTCGTTTTATTGAAGGGCAGAGGAACAGGTGTTGGCACCCAGTTGCTAAAAAGGGCACTGGAGTTAGCCAAAGAGTACGGATGTAAGCGGATAACACTTCTAACAGATCATGATAATTCTGGCGCTCATAGTTTTTATGAGAGAAGCGGCTTCACTCAATCCTCAATGGTCGTGTTTCGTATCAATAATTTATGAACAGAAACTACTAAAAGACTGAAACTCAGCTCTTTCCTTTGCCATGAACGATTGCTTCAAACTAATGAAGTAACCCCCGAGCTTCGTGATGAACTAAAAAGACCCTAACTATCAAAGTGTCAAGCCAGACCCCATTAATCACATTATGCGCCATGACAAGCAAGCGGTGCTGTCCCCCCCCGCGCGATAGGTATCTATCAACACAACCTGGCTCAGTTACCGGATGAAATCAGACCAATGAGTTATCGCAGGGTGGTAAAATCAACGCTTTCGATCAACTGCCTAGCTTTGCTTTCTATATTTCCATCACGATTCTCAGGATAGTTGCGTTGTGAATAACCAACAGTGATTGCTGCATTTTGATTTTGGGGATGCCTGCAAACCAGCGCGTACACATCAAGAATCATAAAACCGGCTGTACTGGTGCGTTTCTTGGCCCCATGATCTTCAGTCACAACATGAGAAAACACACAGGTTTCGCCCCGATGTTTACGCAGCTCTGCATCATGAACAAGCCTCTTGTAACGCGTCGGGTTAGCAGGGTCTAAATCGGTGCTCTGCCCCTGTTTAATTGCCTGTAGAAAAGCTTCGTCTGAAGCAAACTCAGGGAAGCGGAAAAGCTCCCCATTTATCACATAGGTTTCATCCGTGGCACTGCCTTTTTTCGACAAAGCAACCTTAAAAGGTGTGCGCCCAATGATGTACCACTGCGGATCATCCAAAGGCACAAAAGAATACCCGTTTTGAACGATGGCTTTAGGTGGAGTCTCTACCTGCTGAAAATTAGGCTGCTGGGCAGCGCACCCTGCGAACACTGCACTGATCAGGGTCACGCCAATAAATCGTATGAATCTCATTTCAATTTTCCTCCAAGGCTCTACGAATCACTTAATTCCAGCTTTTTTTCAGGATCGGAATTCAGGTTGGCCTCAGCATCCTTAGGTGTGCTTTTAAAACGCATAAATCGTGTTGCAACCCTCTGATTGGGATAGATGCGATAACGTTTAATAAACTCGAAAATTATATCTCCGGCTTCGACCTTTCTGCCTGCAGTCACGTGAAATGAGGCAAGCCCATCGCCGACAGCTTGTGCTTTTAATGGAAAACCATTGATTGAAAGCACCACGATATCAAATACATAATCGCCTTCAGGTAAAACCAGTTCAACCTGTTGCGGCCACTGATTCTCATACAGCCTCCAGACAAGTGCTGCCGGCTCAGCCATCCAGCTGGCCCCTTTCTTAAATACACGGATCATTTCAATGCCATAGTTACCCGGACCAGTTTTTTCACTGGCATTCTTTCCATCATCTTCGATCAGGGTATATTGTCTCCAGATATTGATGGTGACCAATCCGTGTGCTGCATCCACGACCGCAGCTTTTTTTGCCACAGGTGTGACACATGAGCTAAGCCCTAACAGACATAGCAGCCCCATAGCTACAAACCAGCGATTCAGCACAGTCACACGGGACAAGCTATTCATCTTCCCTCCCCTCCTGTTGTCCTTCATCCCAACATGGAAGAGAACCTATACTTTTGCTTTAAATCCGTCTGTCCCCCATTTGGGGAACAGAACTTCACGATAGAAGTTTTACACGGTTTCGAATGTGACCACCCGCAAGGTGAAGCGGGCTTACTCCGACACGGCAAAACAGTAACGATTGCGGCCTTCCGACTTCGCCTGATAGAGCAGCTTATCGGTGATTTCATAGATATGATCACACTGTGTCATCTTGCCAGCTGCGACCAGAGAAACACCTACCGAAACGGTTACATATTCACTGACCATGCTGCTGGTATGCTCTATTTTCAGAGCCTGAACGTTTGCGACCAGCCTGGAGGCCATCTCTTCAGCACCCTGCCTGTCCATCGCCTCTACAATGACGGCGAACTCCTCCCCGCCAATTCTGGATACATTATCACTGGTACGTTTCAGCGTATCTTTGATCGAATGCGCAACAGCTGTTAACGTCGCATCACCTGCCGGGTGTCCGTATAAATCATTATAGTTTTTGAAAAAATCGATATCGAGCAGCATGAACATCAATGTGCGCCCATGACGCTTGGAGGTCTCACACCTGAGCGGGAAAACATCATTGAAAAAGCGGCGGTTATACAGCCCGGTCAGGCTATCTTTATTGGAAAGCTCCTTAAGCTCCTCCTTCCGCAACTCCAGATCATCAATCGCGATCTGCAGCGCATGTTTATCAACAAAAGTACGTCGGTAACCCAGCTCAATCAGATAACCGCCGATGGCTGCGAAAACGGTTGAAGTAAGAATAATAAAATTGGCTGTAACGATAATATATTCAGTGACCTGCCCACGGGATACGGCAACGACCAGTGCAATGATAATCAGGTTCACAACCACAGCCAGTGAATAGATAAAACGTGTGCCTACCAGCACAAAAATCGTGCTGATCGCAAGAGTCAGGTATACGTAATAATAACCGGCAGATGAATCCGCGAAAATCATGGGCGAGAAACAACCAAGGCCGAAAAAGAATGCATAAGCGACGGTAAGGTGGTCGAAATATCGCTGGAACAGATGCTGAAAGCTTAACGCGATATAGAGGCATGATCCCAACAACTCTATGATAATCAGTACCCAGATCATCGATGTATGCTCCGGATGCACCACATTCGAAACAAACAGGACATAGACCAAAAAAACGAGCCCGGAAGCTATTGCAGCAATACGCGCACGCCACAGTGAATCAAGGACATAACTGGCCAGAAACTGCTGCTCCATGCGTGCATCCTTAAATGCCAGTGTGTAAGGTGAATAATCCATTGAAAAATAACGCTAATGTATTCCTGATCCAACGGCAATCAGAGCATGCGAAGTGTCGCAGGAAAGCTACACCGATGGATAGATCCGCTCTCCTTCCGCCACTTAACCTCTGGCACGGATAAACAGAGCTTCGTCATCGCCCTATAAACAAGTATCCTCCCCGCCCATGGCTGATACCAAGAATACCGTCCTGCTGACTACACTGAATGCACGATATACCCATAGTGCTATCGGACTGCGTTATATCTTTGCCAATATGGCTGAGTTGCAGACGAGCACAGCCATCCGTGAATTCACCATCAATGACAATATCCAGGATATTGCCGAAAAGCTGCTCAGTGAAAGAGCGGCCATCATCGGTATCGGTGTCTATATCTGGAATGCAGAGCAGTGCGCTGTACTTGTGAACATCATCAAGAAGGTATCACCGGAGACCGTTGTGGTACTCGGCGGCCCTGAGGTGAGTTACACACCACTTCGGGTGAACTTTGATGCCGCTGACTACATCGTGCAGGGCGAAGGCGATACGGCCTTCTGTGAGCTATGCCGGGCCATCCTTGCCGGACTGCCTCCAAAACAGCGCACCATTCAGGCGATCATGGCCGATCTGGAGAACATCCTGCTGCCCTATGACTATTACAGCGATGAGGATGTGGCCAACCGCTATATCTATATCGAAGCATCTCGCGGTTGCCCTTTCCTGTGTGAATTCTGTCTCTCATCCATCGACAAGAAGGTGCGCAATATCGATACGACTCTGCTGCTGGAGGCGATGGAAAAGCTCTGGAGTCGCGGCGTGCGCAGCTTCAAATTCATTGACCGCACCTTTAATCTCAATGTGAGGATTGCATCCCGGCTGCTGGATTTCTTTCTGGCCAAAGAGCCTCCCTACTTTGTCCACTTCGAGGTAATTCCCGACCATTTTCCCGATGCCCTGAAAGAGCGCATCAAACTCTTCCCTGCCGCCTCCCTGCAGCTGGAGATCGGTATCCAGACCCTGAATACAGAGGTCGCGGATCGCATCCATCGCAACCTGAAGATGGAGAAGATCAAAGAGAACATCCGTTTCCTTGAAGAGGAGACTTCAGCCCACATGCATCTGGATCTGATTGTGGGCCTGCCCGGCGAAAGCGTGGCCAGCTTCGGGAAGAACCTGAACCGCCTCGCTGCCATGACGCACTCGGAAATCCAGATCGGCATCCTGAAAAAGCTATCCGGCACCAGCCTGCATCGACACGATCTCGAATTCGGTATGGTCTATTCGGACAGGCCGCCCTATGACATTCTGAAAAACAGCCTGTTGAGTTTTGATGATATCCAGCAGATGAAACGCTTTGCCCGCTTCTGGGATCTCTATTATAACAGCGGCAACTTCAAGCAGACGCTGAGCCATCTATGGCCGGATGGTGATGTCTTTGAACAGTTCCAAACCTTTTCCATCTGGGTATATGCGGAGACCAACAGTACCTGGAAGATTTCACTGGAACGGCTGGCGCAACTGATGTTCAACTACCTGACCCGAATCAGGGGCAATAACATTGAGATCATCGCTGAACTACTGATCCGCGATATCATGAAACTCGAAGGTCGCAAGATGCCGAACTTCCTCAAACCTTTTGCTTATCACAATGAGAAACCGAAACAGGTTGGAGGCACTGGCCATAATAAACGTCAGGTCAGGCATACCTAAAAATTGGCACCGTTTTTATTTGAGATAAACCCTATCGCGCAGCGGGAGCATCGCTGCTTGCTCCCCCGTTAGCAGGCTGCCGAGACCAATCGCCTAAAACGGAAAGAACGGCAGAGCCGTGACTGTTTAAAGTGTCCATTCGGCTACTGGAATTGCTCATATTTCTTGTTCATTTCTTTTCCACAAGAGATATGGTTATAGTACAAACTACTTATACGCGCATGACAGGCCGGTTTCGGTCAAAAACAGTCATCAGAATTTAGCCGGTAGCTACTGCCATTAGAACTTGCCTAGAACCCTCCGGACTTTCCATGCTAAAGGGTTGGTTAATAGAAATATTTTGAAAACTGGCGCTTGTCAGTGCCGATTCAACTCTTGATGCAGTTAGTCCAAAGTCAGCACCTTCTGTAGAGGCTAACCAGTCCCACTGAACAAAAGTTCCTTTGTCTGATAACACCGACCTTATAACTTTTAATGTTACTTCGTAATCGGGAAGGAATCCGCACACGGATGAAGCAACCACAAGGTCAAATTTCAAATGCAATTCATGATTTTCTTTAACGATATCTGAAGATAAAGGAAATGCCAGTGCAGAAACATTGGGGAGTCTCTTGTTATTAAGCACTGCGATCATCTTTTCAGAAGAGTCGAGCGCCACAATTCTATTTGCAACTGGAGAGAGTCTTTCTGTCAACAGACCTGTTCCGCAGCCAAAGTCAAAAACGGTTGGCTTTTCATATTCAACTTCTGAGTTTAGTGAATTGAATGCTTTGTCAGCAAAGGAAATAGCCAATTCATTTGAATCCCATTCAACTGCGTAATCATCCCAACTATCGCTCATGGATAAACATTATAGCCAATAATTGTTGAATGTCCGCTTTTGCAAAAAACAGCCGTTCAAGGTTATGCATAGAGGCGATTAAAAAACTCAGCTCTAGGATATAGAACAAGAGATATGTTTATAGTGTAATCAGGTTGGTATTAATTAAGGCATCAAAGAAAGGACAAAAAATAACTGTGACCTATCAAGACCAAATCACCTGCCGTTTTTAATATGAAAAGAGTATTTCCCGGACTTCCGGAGAGAACGAAAACTTTTTTTTGTACTACATTAGAACAAAAAACTGTCTACAATAAATTACATCTTTCACACAAACCACGGTTGGACAGAGGGGTATAAGCCATGGATGAGATCCAGTTAAAGGTAATGGAAACCTACCTGCATGAGCATATCCCGATCACGGCCCACTTCGGGGTAAAGGTAAAAGCATTCGACAAGAGCAGCATCCGCCTCTCAGCCCCTCTTGCCGCCAATATCAATCACCGCGACACCGCCTTCGGCGGCAGCCTCTCATCCATCGGCATACTCGCTGGCTGGTCGATGATTCATTTCACACTGACCGCTCTGGGTTTGCCCAGTCGTATTGTTATTCAGAACAGCAATACGGATTTTAGAGCACCGGGAGATGGTGATTTCGATGCTCTCGCCACACTGCCTGATCAAGAGGAGTGGGAGCGTTTCTGCTCGATGTTAAAAAGAAAAGGACGGGCCCGAATCAGGCTACCGTCCACAATCTTTGTTGCTGATAAGTCTATCGCTGAACACGAAGGTCTATTCGTCGCCATACTCAACGAACGCTTATGAAGATTCCTCGAGCTTTTCATTGACCTGTTCAAGGGTCGCGCGGTGAACGAATCGGTCACCCACACGAATTGCCGGTGCATGAGGACAGAGACTCTGACAATCCAGATCCTCTACCGTATGCCCTTTGCTCCTCAGAACTTCAGCCATATCTCTACTGCCAAAGTCGCTACAGCGGGGGCCATAACAAACGCCGACTTTCAATTTGGCAGCACTCATTATGCAGCACTCTTTGCAGCAGCCGGACGACGACCACGATTGCCCTGCGGCTTGCGAGGGGAGCCCGGATCACGTCTGCGATGATCAGGCCTTCTGCGCTGCTGCTTTGCAGGCGGCTCGGTCGGATCATCAGGATGCGGTTCAAACCCTTCCAGAACAAGCTTAGGAATAGACTTTTTGATCAGCCTTTCAATGCCATACAGCAGCTTGTTCTCTTCAGCACAAACCAGAGATAATGACTCGCCTGTATTACCGGCACGACCCGTACGACCGATACGATGGACATAATCCTCAGCCACGTTTGGCAGCTCAAAGTTCACCACATGCGGCAACTGATCAATATCAAGGCCACGGGCAGCAATATCGGTTGCTACCAGCACACGAATCTTGCCATCTTTGAAGGAGGCCAGTGCTTTGGTGCGTGCAGTCTGGCTCTTGTTACCATGAATCGCAGCTGCCTGAATACCTGCACTTTCCAGATGTGTGGTCAGCTTGTTGGCACCATGTTTGGTCTTGGTAAAGACCAGCACCTGTTTCCAGTCACCCTCTTTGATGAGATGGATAAGCAGATCACGTTTTTTTCCCTTGCTGACCGGATGCACAACCTGTGTCACCTGATGGGTGGTTTCATTGCGGGCCACTTCAACATAGACCGGTGACTTCAAAAATCCACTGGCCAGTTTCTTGATCTCATCCGAGAAGGTGGCAGAGAAGAGCAGGTTCTGGCGCTGATTCGGCAGTATCTTCAATACCTTACGGATATCGTGGATAAAGCCCATATCGAGCATACGATCCGCTTCATCGAGCACAAAAAACTCAACGTGGCGAAGATCGGCTTTACCCTGTCCTACCAGATCAAGCAGGCGACCGGGTGTGGCAACCAGGATATCCACGCCGCGCTGCAGCTTCTGAATCTGCGGATTAATGCCTACGCCGCCGAATACTACGGTAGAGCGCAATGGCAGATGCTTGCCGTAGGTGGAGATGCTCTCACCCACCTGTGCAGCCAGCTCACGTGTCGGTGTCAAAACCAGCGCACGAATGATGTGTTTCTTGTGACGCTCCGGGTGTGTTTTCTGCATCAACTGCAGCATAGGCAGTGTAAAACCTGCAGTTTTACCGGTGCCGGTCTGCGCACCTGCCAGAATATCGTGCCCTTCAAGCACTACCGGGATAGATTTTTCCTGTACCGGCGTAGGAGTATCATACCCCTGTTCGGTGACAGCGCGAAGGAGTTCGGCTGAAAGGCCGAGTTCATCAAATTTCATGTAGTTATATTTCCGTTGCACCCGGACTAAAGCTTCACTGAACGCGTTGGGCGCATGATTTATTTTCCGAATCGCCGTCCATCAGTGATTGGGCGGGCAGATGAAAAGAGGTAGATCCTCTCTTCAGGAGAGCTGAAGACTATACATTTTTAGAAAAAATTCAAGTTTTCTCAATGATTAGAGCAGAGTGACGAACTCTCCATGGACGCCGACCTGACTATCCGGATTTTTCGGGCGCCTCTTTAACGATCATGTCAGCGTGATCGAATCGATGGTGGAAGCTGCTCTTCCAGATAGGTGTATCCGGCCAGCCCTTCTTTGTAAAAACGCAGGAATGCACCGGATTCAGCCGTACTCAAACGGCCTTCCGCCCTGGCATGCGTCAGCTGACGCCTCATACGATCAAGCAGCACCTTCTCATTGAACTGCACATAATCGAGCACATCCGCAACGCTTTCACCCTCTACAATCTGTTCCAGTTCATAGTTCTCGCCATCCATACGCACATGCACAGCATGGGTATCCCCGAACAGATTATGAAGATCGCCAAGTATCTCCTGATAAGCTCCGGTGAGAAAAACACCGATCAGATAATCATCACCATGGTGCATATCATGCAGGGGCAAGGTTTCGGAGTGGCCGGATTCAAGGGCAAAATTCTGGATCTTTCCATCGGAATCACAGGTGATATCAACAAGTATGGCCTGTCTGTCCGGCTCCTCATCAAGCCTGTGAATCGGCACGACAGGGAATAACTGACCTATAGCCCAGGAATCGGGCAGCGACTGAAACAGTGAAAAGTTACAGAAATAACGGTCAGCCATCTGGGTACGAATGCCGGGCATCAACTCCTCGACCTCCGCCTCATCCAGCTCTTTGATCAGCAGTGTGAGCATATGCCAGTAAAGCGCGTCAGCCTGGGCACGCTGATCAAGCGAGCAGTGACCAAGTGCAAACAACTTGTTCACATCTTCACGCAGGGAAACAACGTCATGCAGCGCTTCCCGCGGTGCAATGCGATCAAAATCGGCATAGGTGTTCCACAACTGGCGTAACTGCATCGGTGCACTCTCGGCAGGCTCAACCGCCGACATGCCACTGGTACGTTTGGTCACACCCAGCACATCTATCACCATCACCGCATGATGTGCCACCAGCGCCCGTCCAGATTCAGAGATGATATGCGGATGAGGCATATCTTCCTCGTCGCAAACTGCCTTCAGCGACCAGACGATATCGTTGGCATACTCCTGCAGCGAATAGTCCACCGCGGTATGAGAGCCTGAAATCGAACCATCATAATTCACACCCAGGCCGCCACCGACATCCATATACTCAATCGGGGCTCCAAGCTTGCGCAACTCAACATAGAAACGCGCGGCCTCCTGCATGGCCTGCTTGATACGGCGTATATGCGGCACCTGTGAACCGATATGAAAATGCAGCAGGCGCAGGGTATCAAGCATAACTGCCCCCTTAAGCTTGTTCACCACTTCAACCAGCTCAGCAGCCGAAAGACCGAACTTGGAGCGATCCCCTCCGGAATCCTCCCATTTCCCCTGACTGGTTGCAGCAAGACGGCAACGCAGCCCTATCAATGGCTCAACCCCAAGGCGTCTGGAAGCTTCAAGTATCATATCCAGCTCATTGGGTTTCTCGACCACGATAAAAACACGTTTGCCCATCTTGCGACCTATCATGGCCAGCTCGATAAATTCACGATCCTTGTAACCGTTACAGACGATCAGCCCTTCCACATCTTCAAGCATGGCCAGTGTGGCATGCAACTCAGGTTTGGAACCTGCTTCCAGCCCCCAGTTAAACTCGGCACCGAACTCGACGATCTCTTCCACCACCTGACGCTGCTGGTTAACCTTGATCGGATAAACGCCGTAGTAGCGTCCCTCATAGGATGCCTCTTCACGGGCAATGGAGAAGCGCTGGTGAATCTGCGCCATGCGCTGCTTGAGTATATCGGAAAAACGCAGCAGAAACGGTGGATAGAGGTCACGCTCAGCCAGCTCATCACAAAGCTGCTTCAGATCAATCTGATGCTCACCATCAGGAATGGCTGTCATATGCCCGATTTCATTGATGCCGAAAAAACCGTTCCCCCAGCCTTCAACCTGATAAAGCTCAGCAGCTTTCGCTATTGACCAGTTTTTGTCAGCCATGGGTCACTTTTTTAACTTTTTACTGCGTATCATGGCCTGCTCATGACGCCATGACTCAATTTTTGCATGGTTACCGGAGAGCAGGACATCAGGCACACGTTTACCTTCAAACTCTTCAGGACGGGTATAATGCGGCCAGTCGAGTATCCCCTCTTCAGTGAATGAATCGAGCACTGCTGACTCAGGACTGCCCAGCACATCAGGCAGCAGTCGGATCACTGCATCGAGAATCGAGAGTGCTGCGGGCTCACCGCCGGAAAGCACATAATCACCGAGTGAGATCTCTTCATCCACATAATCGCAGATGCGCTCATCAAAGCCTTCATAACGACCGCAAAGCAGGGTAATACCTTTTTTTTCGGTGAATTCCAGCGCCTTGGCCTGCGTAAAACGAGTGCCTGAAGGGGTGAGCATGACCACATGGGTATCGGGATGTCGCTCCCGTGCTTCACGAATCGATGCCACTACAGGCCCCGGCTTCATCAGCATGCCCGGCCCGCCACCATAGGGGGCATCATCCACCTTTTGATGTTTATCTGTAGCAAAATCGCGGATATGGATACAATCAACACCAACGATACCCGATGCAATGGCCCGCTTGGGAATTGAACAGGAGAGAGGCGAGTCAAAAAACTCGGGGAACAGGGTCAGAAGCTGGGCGTGAAACATACATCCATCCCATCCGGCAGATCGACGACGATAACACCCTCATCCAGATCCACACCGACGATAATCTCTTCAATAAACGGAATCAGCCATTCACCCTGCACTTCAGCATCTTCAAGGGTGTGGATCAGCAGGTTATCCTGAGCACCATACTCTTCCAGGGCCTTCACTTCCCCGAGCAGATCCTCACTACCTTCACGCACGACCACACAGCCGATCAGGTCTTCCCACAGGTATTCATCCTCATCCACGTTCACTTCCGAAGATGAAACCCACACCTTAAACCGCTTCAGAGCCTCGCCGCTGTTGCAATCATTAATACCGTCAAGCTCGGCCAGCATGCGCTTGCCATGTTGCCAGCAACGTTTGACCGGATAGGAAATGGCACTCTCTGCTGTTTTCCCGATCCACCAACAAGAATACCCGGCAACCGCGTTAGCGGGCCGGGTATGCGAATAGACTATCAACGTACCCTTGAGACCATGTGTCCCAAGAATATCGCCGACGTGTAATAATGTGTCAGATGACATCAAACAAAGCCCATCCCAGAGCTTCGTCTATCAATCTTAAGCTGCTGATGCTTTGCGGATCAGGCTTGCTACGCGGTCAGAAACCTTAGCGCCCTGATCGGTCCATGCCTTAACACGGTCCAGGTCCAGGTTGATCACTTCAGGATCAGTACAAGGATCAAAATAGCCAAGCTTCTCAATGAACGCTCCATCGCGACGCTTACGCTCATCCATTACAACTACAGAATAAAATGGGCGCTTCTTGCGACCACCACGGCTCAAACGAATAACAGTTGCCATATTATGTAAAACCTCCAAAAAACGAGCGGCGCACTATAGAGAGATACGATGCCGCTAGCAAGGTACGATGATAGCTCTATTTAAGACACTCAGAAAAAACCGAAGCACTCTGTACTAACTAAAGTGCAGGAAGCAGGTTTGGACGGCGAATAGCCGCCTGCAGGGTAAGGTACACGGATGTACCGAATCACAAATCTACAGGAGAGTAGATTTGGACATGCTTTAGCATGCCCAAAGGGTAAGGCACATGGATGTGCCGAATCACAATCCGGCAGGACAGCCGGATTGGACGGCGATTAGCCGCCCATCGGGTGAGGCCCACGATGGGCCGAATCACAAAAAGGCAGGAAGCCGCCTGCAGGGTTCAGGGCAGGACGCCCTGAATCACATCTTCGGCATGCCCGGTGGCATGCCGCCACCCATACCGCCAAGTTTACCCATCATCTGGGTCATCATGCGCTTGCCTTTACCGCCCTTCATCTTCTTCATCATACGCTGCATCTGGGCAAACTGTTTAAGCATACGGTTGAGTTCAGGCACATTGGTTCCCGAACCCATGGCAATACGACGCTTACGGCTGCCGTTAATCAACTTGGGATACTTGCGCTCTTTGGGTGTCATGGAATAGACCATCGCCTGCATGCGTTTCATCGGCTTGTCATCCATCTGTTCCAACGCATCCTTCGGCAATTTCACACCGGGCATCATCTTCAGCATGCTCGCCATGCCACCCATATTCTGCATCTGCCCCAGCTGTTCGGCGAAGTCACCAAGGTCGAACTGCCCTTTGTTAATCTTTGCAGCTGCCCTTTTGGCCTGTTCTTCATCAACCGATGACTGAATCTTCTCAACCAGACCAACTACGTCACCCTGTCCAAGGATACGGCCAGCCATACGCTGAGGATCAAAGGCTTCAAAAGCATCGATCTTCTCACCGGTACCAACATAACGAATCGCAACACCTGTACTGTGTGCAACAGAGAGTGCAGCGCCACCGCGAACATCCGCGTCCGTCTTGGTCAGTATACAACCGGACATATCCACTGCGGCATGGAACTGCTCTGCAATCTGCAACGCTGTCTGACCTGTCATCGAGTCGAGCACCAGCAACCGTTCACTGGCTCCGACCGTATCGGCCACGTCCTTGATTTCAGCCATCAGGCTATCATCAACCACCTGGCGACCGGCAGTATCAAGAATCAGTACATGATGGCCATCACGCCCTGCCTGCATGACAGCAGACTTGGCCATTTTGGCTGCCGTCCCGCCATCACCGTGGATATAAGGTACATCCACCTGCCCTGCCAGCACCTGCAACTGCTCACGAGCAGCCGGGCGCGTCGCATCCACAGATGTCAGCGCAACCTTCTTGCCCTGAGCTGTCAACAACCGGGCCAGCTTACCTGCCGTTGTGGTTTTACCTGCACCCTGCAGACCGCAAAGCAGAATCACTGACGGTATTTTTGAAAGCTCCAGATCCCGGCGCTGGCCACCAAGCAGATCGGCCAGCACGTCGTTAAGGATTTTGATAATGACCTGACCCGGCTGCAGGCTCTTGGCAACATCCGCGCCCAGTGCACGCTCGCGTACTTCGCCCATCAGATGACGAACTACAGGCAATGCAACATCGGCCTCCAGCAGCGCCAGCCGCATTTCACGCAGCGTGGCATCAAGATCCGCCTCGGAAACGCGCGCGGCTCCGCGCAGCTTATGGGCAATATCTCCGAGCTTCTCACTTAAACGACTAAACATGCTTCTCTCCTGCATCCGGTTCGACGACTAGCCAAACAGGCGTGCCATTCTGTGGTAGTGGGCGAACGGGTCAATCCTTGGTTTCCTGTCGCATTGATTTCTTTGGACATTGAACTAATATAATAAACAGATCATAACTGATACTGCTCACACAGAGCCCCAATTGTTTGCAGAGGTCTATCCGACTAAATCTGTAAGGAGACCCTCAATGAAGGATATCATTATTCCCTTTGTTTATGTGGCGGCTGCAGCTTTTTCATTCTGGCTAATTTCAAGGAACCGTATTGAGATACGATCCCTGCTAAAATATTTAGGTGTCACAAAACTAACCATTTTAGGCGTTGAAATGTCCGTCGATCCCCTTGGTGAAGTAGAAAAAATCAGAGGCGGGGGTGCCCACAGGGAGCAACTGATCAAGCTTGCCGAAATCGCATCGCCGCACATTCAGGGTAAAAGCATACTATGGGTGGATGATATCCCGCATGGCAACAAACTCGAACGCGCCTCGTTCCGGGCACTCGGCATTAATGTTGTCAATACCCTCAGCACTGAAGAGGCTTTAGATAGTCTGGAAAGGGATGAATTCGATCTGCTCATATCAGATGTGGGAAGAGGCCATGAACATAATGCTGGTTTTCAGATGCTGGATAAGTTTTTCACGCCACTGAATGAACATAGCCAGAACATCATAGTACCACCGATCATTATCTACCACGGAACCCCTAACAAATCCTCAGACAGAGATAAGATGGCGCATGAAAAAGGGGCAATCGGTGCGACTCATATTCCATCCATACTCTACGCATCGGTATTAATGGAACTTGTGCGCAAGCAACAACCCTCAGCTTATTTCCAGCTGAGAACTCAAGCAGAAAACATGAATTTGAAGCCTCTGATACCTTAACTCATCAGACAAAAGTAGCCACTGGAACCACCCGATTAAAATCCCCTTACTCTTCAAGAGTGCATACGCAGGTCTTTACCGGCCTAAACAATCATACCTGCACCCACAGTATTGTTGGTAAAGCTATCGATCATGATAAAACTGCCCGTCGAACGATTCTCTGCATAGGTGTCGAAATGCAGTGGTTTCATCAATTTCAGCGTAATCTGACCGATCTCGTTCATGGCCAGTTCATCAGTATCCTCCTGATGCTCCAGCGTGTGAATATCTGTCTTGAAATCAATGCTGGCAACCATCGCTTTCACACTATTGGTCGTATGCTTGATGAGATATTTACTGCGACCGGTCAGTGGCTCATCACCGATCCAGCATACATTGGCAGTCAGCTCCTTGGAGTCGGTCGCCTTGTCGCCAACATGCGTGAGCATGTCACCACGCGAGACATCAATCTCATCGTTGAGTGTAATAGTGATACTCTGAGGCGCGAATGCCTCATCAAGGTTGCCGTCAAAGGTAACAATCTCTTTCACTGTCGAGCGGTTGCCACTCGGTACTGACACGACTTCATCACCGACCTTGACCGTACCTGAAGCGATCGTACCCATAAAACCACGATAATCAGGAAGCTCGGCAGTCTGAGGGCGATTCACCAGCTGCACCGGCATACGGAACGGTTTGCTGTCGATATCACCAAGTGCAGACAAGGTTTCCAGGGTTTCCAGCAGTGTCTCGCCTTCATACCAGCCCATCTTGTCGCCACGCACTGCCACCATATCGCCATCGAGTGCCGACATCGGCAAACAGATCAGATCATTAATACCCTGTTTGGCACAATACTCCTGCATGTCCGCACGAATGTTCTCAAACACAGCCTGATCATGACCAACCAGATCCATTTTGTTTACGGCTACTATCAGATGGGGAATATTCAATAGCCCCAAAATATGGGTATGGCGCTTGGTCTGAGGCATCACACCATTTCGTGCGTCAATCAGAATAATCGCAGCATGGGCTGTAGAAGCACCGGTCACCATATTACGCGTGTACTGCTCATGACCCGGACAATCGGCCATGATGAACTTCCGTTTTGGTGTGGCAAAATAGCGGTAAGCTACATCAATGGTAATGCCCTGCTCACGCTCAGCAGAAAGGCCATCGGTGAGCATCGCCAGATCAATCTCGGCAGCTGATGCAATATGTGTCGTGCCCTTTTTCTTACGTACAGCCAGAAGCTGATCCTCAAAAGCGCCCTTGGTATCCACCAGCAGGCGACCAATCAGGGTCGATTTACCATCGTCCACACTACCCACGGTCACCAGACGCAGCAGTTCGATCTCTTTGGCCATGTTAATATTCAGTTCAGTCATTCTCTAACCCTCTTAAACCTTTCACGTGCTTCTTTAGAAGCTTACCACCCACTCCAATCAGCAGAGCTGATTCGTGAGGCGGAAGAAAGCCACGTTTTCTTCCGCCGTTTCAAGCCCAAGCCCATGAATGGGCTTGGGCGCATCCAATCAAAACTCTAGAAGTAACCTTCTTTTTTCTTGTCTTCCATACTGTTGGAACCGTGATCAATAATGCGTGTCTCACGCTCCGAGCGGCGGGCTGCAGCAGCTTCAATGACGATTTCATCCATATTGGTTGCATCCGAGCGCACTGCACCCGTGCAAGGCCCGCAACCCAGGGTACGGAAACGGCTCATCACCATGGTTGGCTCTTCACCTTCAAGTAGCTGGTCTTTGGTTTCTTCATAATAGGGAATCAGAAAATCTTTGCGCTCCACCATCAAACGCTCTTTGGCAAAGTAGAGTGGTACAATCGGAATATTCTCTTCGCGAATATAGAGCCAGACATCCATTTCGGTCCAGTTGGAGATCGGGAACACACGCACCGATTCACCATCATGGATCTTGCCGTTATAAAGGCTCCACAACTCAGGACGCTGATTCTTCGGGTCCCACTGGCCGAACTCATCCCGCATCGAGAACACACGCTCTTTGGCTCGAGAGCGCTCTTCATCACGACGCGCACCGCCGAAGGCCGCATCATATTCACCCTCTTCCAATGCATCGAGTAGCCCCTGCGTTTTCAACGCACCGCAGCAACGCGCCACACCGTGTTCTTTCGGGTTCATGCCCTTGGCTATCGCATCCTCATTTCGCCGTACGATCAGATCGGCCCCCACCTCTTTACAGTAGCTGTCGCGAAACTCATACATCTCTTTAAACTTGTAACCTGTATCGACATGCAGCAATGAAAATGGCAACGGTGCGGGATAAAAGGCCTTACGCGCCAGATGTAGCATCACGCTTGAATCCTTGCCCACCGAATAGAGCATGACCGGATTGCGGAACTCCGCCACCACTTCACGGATGATATGAATCGACTCCGCTTCCAGTGCCTTCAGTTGCGTCAATTTATGCTCTGATATTTTGCTTCCAGACATTGTTTAGCTCCTAAATCCCTTCGCCATCTTCAATTTCGCCAATAACCTGTTTGATACTCATGACATGCAGACCACACTCTGCCGCCACATCATCATTTTCCCACCACCAGCGACCTGCCCGCTCATCTTCGCCTACTGTAATTGCACGCGTACAGCACTCACAACCGATGGAATGGTAATGGGCATCATGCAGCTTATTATAGGGCACATCGTATTGCTGGATATAAGCCAATACCTCATCCATGCTCCAGTTAAGCAGGGGATTATACTTTTTCAAGTCATTCACCGGATCCGTTTCGATCGCCTGCAAGCCTGCACGCCCCTTGGACTGCTCGTGACGACGCCCTGTAATCCATGCCTGCTTGCCTTCCAGCGCACGCATCAGTGGATGCACCTTGCGGATTTCACAACACTGCTTGCGCAGCTCAACCGAACGCCGGAACAGGTTAACGCCATGCTCGGACACCATCGCTTCCACTTCATGGCAGTCAGGAAAGATTACCGATACCCGAATGCCATAACGCTCCTCAAATGCCGCAATCACATCATAGGTCGACTGTGGCAGGCGGCCGGTATCCAGGGTCAGCACAGGAATATCCAGGTCAAACCTGCAGATCAGGTCAACCATTACAGAGCCTTCGACACCCATGGAACAGGGATAAACCAGTCCACTGCCATGGGCCTGTCTGGCCTCTCTTAACAGCGCGACGGCCTGATTGATTTTAGCTTCCATTCTATACTCCAAACGTGGCCAGTAGTGGCCACCACCATGAAACAGTGATCATAAACAGGGTAAATGCCGTCAATGACAGTATTGCACCATAACGCAGCATGTGCGATCCGCGTACAAATCCTGTACCGAAGATCATCGCATTCGGTGGCGTCCCCATAGGCAACATAAACGCAAACCCGGAAACGATTCCGATTGCCAGTGCTACAGTGATCGGATCGATCTGGGCTGCAGCAGCAACTGGAATGGCAACGGGCAGGACTATCGCTACAGCCGCCGCGTTACTTACCCCCTCGGTGAACAGCAAGGTAATCAGAGCCAGTACAGCCAGCATGGCGAGTCCTGCAATGCTTTCTGGAAAGATGGCATACGCCAGCCAGTTTCCTGCTCCGGTTACCGTCAGCGCCTTACCAATAGCGATGGCACCGCCATACATCAGAACCACACCCCAATTCATGTGTTTTTCAATCGCACGCCAACTCACCAGACGCAGCGCAAACATCACCGCTACACTGATCAGTGCGATACTGGCCAGTGAGCTGGAATGGCCGGCAAATATCCATGCCACCATGGTCACAAGCAGCAATATGGCCATGGCTTTTGACTTCAGATCAAAATCACCCAACTCCAGCCTTCGCAGTGAAATGCGTTCGCGTGCAGTCGCAATATCGAGCCCGTCCATCGGCGTAATCCGCAGCAGCATCACGGCCGAAACAACCAGCACCGGCAGTGCGATCGGAACTGCTGCCAGTGTCCAGTCAGCAAAGGAGAAGGTCTGCCCGGTCAACTCTTCCGTTAAAGCCAGAGCCAGTGGTCCACGCGCGCCACCCAGCAACGTAATCACGCCACCGATAATCGCACCCCAGGCCAGCGCAAAAAAGATCGACTGGGCATATCGGTTACCAGCCTTCAGCCCCAGGCTGCGTACGATCTCCCAGGCGATAGGCAAAAACAGGGCGGCCACGGCATGTTCGGGCATAAAGCAGGCCATCACAGCCGGCAATAGCAGCATGGTAAGCAGCAAGCGGGATGGACTGGTGCCAAAACGATCTATGGCCAGCAGGGCCATACGTTCAGAGAGGCCACTCTGCATCGCGCCGGCAGCCAGCATAAAGGCTCCCAGAATAAAGAAGACCGCAGGACTGCCAAACAGAGCAAACACATTGGTAGCGGGCAGGACCCCCAGCAATGGAAGCAGTGCCAGCCCCAGTATCGATGTGACCGCCAAAGGTAAAAGCTGAGTCACCCACAATACCAGACACAGAGCGAACACAACCAATGAAAGCCAACCGTTCTGGCTCAAGCCTTCCGGTGCCTCCATGGAGCCGGAAACAAGTGCCAGCAGTGAGATAATCATCAGAGCCGCAAACGGCAGAGCCTCACTGGCGAGCAACACATGGATAGGACGACGATCCAGTCGTGTTTCACTCGCCTCACCATGGCCGGCACGCAAATAGCGTCTGACTCCGTCCATCCATCCATCCAGACGACGCCCCATGGATGATGACACCCATCGCTCACTCAGGATGGCTTCACCACCATCCAGAACACGACTCTCCATGGGCGTCAAAACACGGCCCATATGACGCAACCTGTGGGTAGGAAACCCTGCTTTACTGATAGCACTATAGAGGTGCAAAAACAGCTCCTCCATATCTTCCAGTGAAGGCCCTTTATGGCTTGCAAGCTGAGTTCCCGGCAAGGGCCTGAACGGCTGTAACAGAGGCACCACACCATGTGCAATCAGGGCATCTATGCCCTTTTTCGTTGATTCTACGCTATCGAGGCCGACTATAAGATGGCTGACGACAGCACCGGACCGGAAGACCTGGCGTGCATGATCCAATGCCTTCCAGATGGCCTTCTGACCACCAGCCTGCTGCTTACCCGGACAGACTTCTGCGAATCGATCCACATCATACACTTCCAGGTTACAGACAAAGATATCCAGGCCTGCTGCATAAAGCGCATCAATAACCGAGCTGTCCTTCGGAGCCACCGTTTCCAGGGCAATCTGGCGATGCCCCAGATGGCGCCTGAGCAAGGCAATGACCGGTACCAGACGGGAGAGACCTACATCATCACCCGGTGCAAAACCGTTATAGAGATAAACCGTATCAATTTCACGCTCATCAAGGGCCGCGCGTACGACTTCCACCAGCTCCAGCGGATCTCGCATGGGAGGCACAGTCTCATTCAGCATGGAATCATACTGGCAGTATTGGCAAGCCTGACTTTCATGGGCAAAAAAACCGCAGCCCATTAACGGGTGCAGCATGAGCAGGTTTTCATGCAAGGAGGCAAAACTGCCCATACGGGCACCGGAACGGGTTTTATTGCGATAAAAACGAGGTGCCGGCAATACCTGCACATCAAGTCTTTCATCACCCCAGACTAGCTCTGCACTGCCATTGGTGCCCTGTTGCCGCAGCTGAATAGAACTGCTATCACTGTATGGCTGAGCTACCGGCACCGTGGCAAAATGACCCGATGGCAGCCTGACATCAATGACCGACTCCGTTGCATTGGCCTGTGCCACCCATCTGGATGCATCATGCAGACCGTCTGGCAGAGCTACACCCTGACTAACCAGAGCCAGCTTACAGCGGCCCGGATTGGCAAATGGGTTCAACGTTTCCATAACCTCAGCTAATCCCCGCTTCAGATGCTCCCGCTCTTTTCAACCCGGATTTTCCACTGGGTATCGGAGATGCGTTCTTTCAATGAGACTTTCTGACCCTGCTCTTCCAGTGACAGGGGTACATTTTCAATAGGCGCACCATCATCGAGGATGACATCCAGTTTTGAGCCGACAGCCATCGTTGTCAGCTTGATCTTGGTTTTCACAAAATTCATTGGGCAAGCCACACCGGAAAGGTCCAGCAACACAACATCATCGCCCACGTCAATTTTAGCCTCATCGGCCTCTGATGCAGCTGCGTCAGGAACCGCTGCAAAGCGCTGCTCAGCCAATGCCACCCATGCACCCTGCACATCCTTCAGTCTGGTCACGCCTGCTGCAGGATCTGCCAGATCTATGTTCATCAAAGCCATCTGCACAGCCTGAAAACCGCTCAACACCTCACTATCAGCCGCCGCATTTACAGCCAGAAGGCCAAAAACTGTAGCATCATCTTCCGGTGCTTCACCGAATGGCACCAGGAATGCACGTGCAGTAGAAATAGCAGAACGACGCAGTGCTGTCTGGGCCTCAGCCCAGAACATGGCATCCACATGGGCACGGGCAATGAGCAATTCATACTCAGCTTCCGAAATCAGTGCATCGGACATGGAGAGTACCGCACCCGCACACTCACCTTTCTTGTTCCCTTTGGTGTTGAAGGCTTCATTTTCACTCCAGTCATAGATCAGACCTTCAACCTCACCGGCATCAGCCTTGAATGGCGCCAGAATCGCTGAAACGCCCTCCTTGCCAATACGAGAGACCCAATCATGCACGGACTCCTCACCACTGCGTCCGGCCTTATAGGCATCGAGCACAGCTATACCTGCTTGCGGCGCATATTTGGCTGGTACGGGGTCGGTAGCAAAAGCCAGCGGAGACCCTGCCACGCCTGAACCACCAAGGTGCAACTGATAATGAGGCACAGCCTGACCTGCCACTTTCTTGGCCATGCCATGGAAACCGAGATCAGCAATATGATGACGGGCACAGGAGTGCTGACAACCGGATGCCTTCACTGTGATGCCGGCCAGTGTATGATCCTTTTTCAGGTCAGCCATCAACGGCTGCAGTGCAGCAGCCAGCCCTCGACTGGAGGTGATTCCCAAACGACATGTTTCTGTACCCGGGCATGCCACAACATCAGCAATACCGCGTGCATATTCAGTTTTCAGACCTGCTTCTGTGAGGATTGCCAGAGCCTCTGCAACCTTGCCTGCATCAACATCGGCAATGACCATGCCCTGCTCGGTCGTCACTCGCAATTCATCCGTGCCCGCTGCACGCGCTGCACGGGCTACGGCACGACACTGATCCGGTGTCATATCACCACGGAACAGGTTGAGTAGTATCGCAGACTTACCATTATGCTGATCCACCACGCCGGAATCAGAGAATGGCAGTGCTGCTGTTGGCGTGCGCCAGTTCGCTTCAGCATAACCACTGTTATCGGCATGCGTGGATTCAATGACAGCACGCTGTTTTTTGTACTCTTCGATAAAACCTTCGGCACCTAGCCTCTGTGCCACATATTTCAAACGGGCACGGGCACGGCGTTTGCGATCAGAAAATTTGAAATGCATGCGCATCAATGCTTCACCGACAACAAATATTTCAGACTCTTCAATGAACTCTTCCAGCAGCAATGCACCCATAGGCTGGGACGAAAGCCCACCTGCAGCCCAGACCTTGAATCCTGGGCGTCCATCTTTGTGCGTGGCAATAAAACCGATATCATGCATACCGGAGAGACCACAATCTGTAGCGCAACCGGAGAATGTTACCTTGAATTTGCGTGGAAACTGCTGAGCCAGCGGATGACGCAGGAAAAACTCGGCGAACTTGCGTGAATGGATCGTCACATCCGCATGCTCAGCAGGACAACGGCCGGCCAGAAAACAGGTAGAGACATTGCGCACGGTATTACCGCAGGCCTCACGCGTGGTCATACCTGCCGCATCCAGCTTGCGCAGGAATGCCGGCACATCTTCCAGAGCTACAAAATTGGCCTGAATATCCTGACGCGTAGTGACATGTGCCACCTTCTCAGGCGCCTGGCTTAGCGTGCCGTCAGTCGGCAGCTTTCCGGCATACAACTCAACACACTCGGCAAGCACATCCATCTGATCCGGCGTAACACAACCACCCGGCAGCTTGGCACGCACCATCTGCACACCTTCCTGGCGCTGGCCGTAAACACCCATCTGCAGACGAAACGGTGTAAACCGCTCTTCCGGCATATGCCCTTCCTTAAAGGCCTTATAACCTGCCTCAAACTCATCCACGTCGGATGTGTGTGCAAAATCAAATTCAGTTGCCATTTTTAAACCCCATACATTACTTGTTGCGGACTCACGCCCTCTATTCCATCTACATCTACCCGCCGCCATGCAATGTCATCCCCCCAGACTTCATCAGATAGCATCAATGCGAGAAATTTATCAGTCGCCGAACTTCAACTCACAAGCCTGCTCATAGGTTGCCAGCCCGGTAATCGTCGGGTTATCGCCGCACAACGGACAACCAGGGTCTTTGCGCAGTTTCAGTTTCTTCCACTCCATACGCAGTGCATCAAAAACCATCAGTTTACCGGCCAGTGAATCACCAATGCCGAGCAGCTCCTTGACCGCTTCAACAGCCTGTATCGTGCCTACAGCACCAGCCAGCGCGCCCAGAATCCCTGCTTCTGAACATGACGGGACCAGACCTGCCGGCGGCGGCTCCGGATAGAGACAACGGTAACAGGGAGCGCCCTTCTCCTGATGCGGTTTGAATGTCGCTACCTGTCCTTCAAAGCGGAACATCGCACCGGAAATCAGTGGTTTCTTCTCCATGTAACAGGCATCGTTTACCAGAAAACGGGTCGGAAAATTATCACAACCGTCAATAATCAGGTCATATTCGCTGATAATGTCGCGGATATTCTCCTCAGTCACAAAGTAGTTATAGGTGTTCACTTTCACATCCGGGTTCAGTGCCTGCATCGTTTCACGCGCACTCTCCACCTTGGGCATGCCGATACGGTCCTGATTATGAATAATCTGGCGCTGCAGATTGGATGAATCCACCACATCGGCATCAGCGATTCCGATCGTACCAACACCGGCTGCAGCCAGATAATAGGCCACAGGGGAACCCAGCCCGCCGGCACCGATCATAAACACCTTGGACTCAAGCAGCTTGCTCTGACCTTCAGCACCGACTTCCGGTAAAATGATATGGCGCGAATAGCGCTCTATCTGCTCTTCTGTAAAATCAATCATTGATAACCTCTATGCACCACGGAGAGCACAGGCAGCAGAGAGAAACAGTATCTTTTCTCGGTGTCCTCTGCGTTCCCGGTGGTTAATAATCTTTAAACTTCGATACCCTTGAACAGGTCGGTAGACATATAACGCTCTGCCATAGAAGGCAGGATCACTACAATGCGCTTGTTTTTCATTTCAGGGCGCGTGGCAACGCGCAAAGCAGCAGCCACAGCTGCACCTGATGAAATGCCTCCCGGAATCCCTTCTTCATCGGAAAGGCGGCGTGCCATTGCAAATGCTTCATCATTTGCCACTTTTTCAACACCATCGAGAATATCTACATTCAGGTTTTTCGGAATAAATCCGGCGCCTATACCCTGAATCTTGTGTGGTCCCGGTGCTTCACCTGAAATAACAGGAGAGTCGGCAGGTTCTACTGCAAACGCCTTGAATTCAGGGTTCCGGCTTTTAAGAACCTCGGCAATACCGGTAATCGTTCCACCAGTACCGACACCTGCCACGATTGCATCAACCTGGCCATCTGTATCGGCCCAGATCTCTTCAGCTGTAGTTCTGCGATGCACCTCCGGGTTTGCCGGGTTTTCGAACTGCTGCGGCATAAATGCGCCTTCAGTCGCTGAAGTAAGCTCTTCAGCCTTGGCAATCGCCCCCTTCATCCCCTTCTCCGCCGGAGTAAGCACAAGCTCAGCCCCCAGCAGCTTGAGCAGCTTGCGGCGCTCCAGACTCATCGATTCCGGCATAGTCAAAATGCAGCGATAACCCTTGGCCCGGGCCACAAAGGCCAGTGCAATACCGGTATTGCCGGAGGTCGGCTCAATAATAATGCCACCCTTTTTCAGATGCCCATCGATCTCTGCCGCTTCAATCATGGCACGACCAATACGGTCTTTAACCGAATTGAGAGGGTTGTAGAATTCACATTTCACTACGATCTCAGCATCGAGATCCGCACCAATGCGATTCAGCCGTACCAGCGGTGTATGGCCAATGGTTTCAGCCGCATTATTGTAAATAGGCATAGTACCTTCCTTGTTCACCACAGAGGGCATAGAGGACACAGAGAAACAACTATTACTCTGCAACCACTGCACCCACCCGATGAATGCTTTTCAGTTTCCAGTTAAACCAGACTTCCACCGCGAACACACACAAAACACAGTTACGGCTATTGCTTTCCCTCTGTGTACTCCGGGTGAAGCCTGTTATCCTTCGATAACATTCTGCTCGATCGGCTCGACATGAACAGCCTGTTCACCCAGCCATTTCACGGCTGCCTCTACCACATCGTCAGCACCTTCTATTTCAAGGCCGACCAGCCCCATGTCATCTTTCACTTCAGCCGTTCGGATATTGGTAACAACATCGAACTCCCTGGACAGCTTCCAGATGATAGGCTCGCGCACATTTGCCTTATCAAAGGTCAGGTATACGCGCAACTTCACTAGCAACCACCCGCAATAGCAGGAACGATAGAGACTTCATCACCATCTTTCAGTTCGGTGGCACGGCCAGCCATAAAGCGCACATCTTCATCATTGACGTAAACATTCACAAAGCGACGGATTTCACCGGCATCATCACAAAGCCGCTCTTTCAAACCAGGATGAGCGGCCTCCAGGTTTTCGATAATGTCGCCAACGGTAGCACCTTCAATGGATACTTCATCAGAACCGGCAGTCAGCTTACGCAGCGGGGTTGGAATACGTACGGTTACACTCATGTTTAACTCCTGTTATCTATACTAATCTTAAACTTATGATGCCTGCACACCGTCAGCGGCAGCCAGTACATCAAAGTCTTTCAGCTTTGCATCAATAATCCGTGGCGGGGTAATTGCATCAACCACCGCTTCCTGGGTTTTCAGTCCGTTACCTGTAATGCAAAGTACAATAGACTCATCACGCGGCAACTTACCGGACTCGATCATTTTCATAGCGCAACCCAGGGTCACACCACCGGCTGTTTCTGCAAAGATGCCTTCAGTTTCAGCCAGCAACTTCATGGCCGCAATGACCTCTTCATCTGAAATATCTTCCGCCCAGCCACCGGACTCCTTGATCACGCGATTGGCATAAAAACCATCCGCCGGGTTACCAATCGCCAATGATTTGGCGATAGTATCAGCATGCACGGGGTGAATCATATCACTGCCATCTTTCACAGACTTGGCAATCGGCGAACAACCTGTGGCCTGAGCGCCGTATACAGCAGTACCGTTATCTTCAACCAGACCAAGCTTGATAAACTCTTTGATCGACTTGTCCACTTTGGTACACAGAGAACCCGAAGCCATCGGCACCACGACATGTTTCGGAGCTTTCCAGCCCAGCTGCTCCATCACCTCATAACCCAGTGATTTAGAACCTTCAGCATAGAAGGGACGCACATTCACATTCACAAATGCCCAACCATATTTACCAGCCACTTCCGAGCAGAGGCGATTCACATCATCATATGCGCCTTTGATGCCGATGATATTGGTGCCAAAGATACCGGCCCCCAACACTTTACCCTGCTCCAGATCATGTGGAATAAACACATACGACTCCAGCCCCGCAGCTGCAGCATTCGCTGCCACAGAACCCGCAAGGTTACCCGTTGAAGCACAAGCCACAGTGGTAAAACCGAATTCAACGGCTTTGGAAAGAGCCACGGAAACCACACGATCCTTGAACGAGAGGGTTGGATAACAGACCGAATCATTTTTAATATAGAGTTCTTTGACACCGAGCGCCTCTTCCAGCCGCTTCGCACGCACCAGCGGCGTAAAACCATTCTGGGCACCCACAGTCGGCTCGCCATCAATCGGCAGCAACTCCTTATAACGCCACATGGTCTGCGGACGGGACTCAATCAGCTCACGGGTGAATTTACCCTGCAGCTTCTCATAATCATATACCACTTCCAACGGGCCAAAACAGAACTCACACACATGGGTCGGTTCGATTGCATATTCCTGTCCACATTCACGACATTTTAATGCACGGACGATACTTTCAGTCATTATCAAGCTCCAGTTCATTGGCCAGATCCAGAAATAAAAAAACCCTCGCAATGATTGCGAAGGTTGTCTGAATAAGTGAGGACACTCTTGCGACTCACTCGAACAACCCGTACATCATTGCTCCCTCAGGTCTCCCCTTGGGCAGGCATTGGCACCTTTCTCCGCAGATGAATAATCATCGTTGGCCGGTTGCCGCAGTATCAAAGGGCCTGTAACCCTCCACTGCTCTGAATAAAGCCGGATTAAAATTAAATTGTGAAACGAATTATCATGATGACTTCAAAAAAAGCAAGCTTTCAATTTCACACATTATTGACAGTCAAGCCTGCAGCTCCTATGTATGAAGTTAATATCAAAAAGCTTTCACCCAAGCTACATCCATCCCCTCCCTATTGATGGATGTAGCTGCACCCCGGCCAGGCCTGCTGACCGGGGTGTTTCAATTCCCTCTCACAAGCAGCGCCCTGCAAACCATATCGCCCCTGACTTTTTTTGAGGCCAACACACCCAAAAATTGCCTTGCCCACATTAGCCCCACTAGCGCTACCGTTGACAGTTCAAAAGGAATTATGACGATTCATGGCAGAATGACGATCCAGCGAGGCAAATATGGCAACAGAATCAGAAATCCTTAAAGCACTTTCCGTAATTATCGATCCCGATTTCAACAAGGATATTGTTTCACTTGGCTTTGTGAAAAACATCGTGATTCAAGGAGAGAAGGTAGCTTTCACTATTGAGCTGACCACACCTGCCTGCCCGGTCAAAGAGGAGTTCCGCAGACAGGCGGATGAGGCAGTCTCAGCCCTCCCCGGCATCACAACAGTCGACATCACGATGAGCTCCAGGGTCATCGCATCCCAGCAAAACAATGGAATTCCAGGCGTCGCCAACATTATTGCCGTAGCATCAGGCAAAGGTGGTGTTGGAAAGTCAACCACGGCTGTAAATCTGGCCGTTGCCATGGCACAGACCGGCGCACGCGTGGGACTTCTCGATGCAGACATCTATGGCCCGTCAATTCCACGCATGATGGGACTGGCCGGCTACAAGCCTAGCATCGATCATGAAAGTAAAACCATCAGCCCTCTGGAAAACTATGGTGTCAAAACCATCTCCATCGGCTATCTGGTCGAGGAAAATCAGGCCATGATCTGGCGTGGCCCCATGGTTTCAGGGGCACTGTCACAGCTTCTCAACGACACCGAGTGGGGAGAGCTCGACTACCTCTTTATTGATATGCCTCCGGGCACAGGCGACGCACAGCTCACCCTGACCCAAAAGGTACCTGTCGCCGGTGCCGTCATGGTCACCACACCACAGGACATTGCCCTGCTGGATTGCCGTAAAGGCATTGAGATGTTCCAGAAGGCACGCGTGACGACATTGGGCATCGTTGAAAACATGAGTCAGTTCATCTGCCCCCACTGTGGTGAGTCCAGCGCCATCTTTGCTGAAGGCGGGGCTGAACGATTAAGCCAGGAGTACAAAGCAGAGGTACTGGCCCACATACCTCTGGATATAGCGATTCGTGAAAAATCAGATGAGGGCACGCCGATCGTCGCTGCAGCCCCTGACTCAGAACAGGCAGGGGTCTATCATAGATTGGCTGGCGAGGTGGCACGCAAAATCAGCGTGCTAAACAACCGTAAGATCAATATCCCGATTATCATGCACAGTTAAGTAGCCGGGGAAGGGAGGGGAAAACGATCCCCCTCCTTCTTATGCCCGCCTGTCGCTGGCAGATCCAGTGCGATCAGATCCTGTGTCATCCGACTCTAAACGATCGGAGGCACGGGTTTTCCATTCACCTTTTTTGCGCGCACACCGCTCTGTCACATAGAGCGTTACGCCAATGAGAAATATACCACCAGCGAAAATCAGAAGATCCTTGATGCCGTCAATTTCCATACCGATTGCCATCTCAAAAAACTTCACAATCAGAACCATCATAATGACTTTACCAAGGCGCGATTTCAGATCATCGAGACTGTTAACCGACAGCATATGATCAGCAGATTCATCATGATCCTCATAGGCATGGTCGATTTTGCTAATGTACAACTCATACATGCCCAGGCCGAAAATCATCAATACGATCGCAAGCAGAAAGATATCAATCACCTTTACAACCATACCAACAGCTTCTGCCCGCATCACGCTTCTGGCTTCGTGACTATCCAGCAGATAATAGTCTTTGAGCGCATCCACTGCATAAAAGGTATCCACGGCTGATATGTAAAACATAATCAACGCCGCCAGAACACTGCAAACTACGGCAAGAATGATTGCCCATCGCGCCTTCCATAAGGTCTTCTCAAAGCCCTGCTCAATAAATGCTTTCTTAGATTTATCCATGTTCCCTCTCCAACTCACGCAAAACAGAGCGGTGATATTTTATTTCAATCCACTGCACGACTCAACCCAACCGGCTACTCATTACTTATCCTTTCGAATAGCTTTCTCGGTAAGCACCAGCGCACCAGCACTCAACAATACACCCGTAGCAAACATAAGCAGAGAAATGGTATCCTCAACATCCATACCGATCGCCAGCTCAAAGAACTTCACAATCAGAATCATCATAATCACCTTGCCGAGCCGCGATTTCAGATCATCCAAACTATCAATGGAAAGCAGGTGACTTGAAGCATCATCCTCACCCTCATAAGCATGGTCGATTTTGCTGATATAAAGCTCATACAGACCAAGCCCAAAGATCAGCAATACAATAGCCAGAAGAAAAACATCAATAATCTCTACCACCTGAGCGACGGCTTCAGCCCTGACTTCGTCACGATGAAGTGAGTCAGAAACACCAGCATATGAAGCCAGATGCTCAATCGTGTAAAAGGTATCAATTGCCGCAATGTAGAACATCAGCAGTGAGGCAACCACACTGCTGATTACAGCGACAAGTACCGCCCAGCGGGAGTTCCACAGGCTGATTTCAAACCAGGCCTCGAGAACAGAACGATCTTCTGATTTTTTCATAATTATCCCCCAAACGAAAAGGCTGGCGCATTCTAACAAGAATATTCACTCTCACAACAACGAAGCCCGACCACTCAAACCTGCGTGGAAAATCAACAAGCATCCCGCCTAACTACGGGCATCCAGCTCTTGTCACGCCACATCACAAGCAATTCAAGTGCCAACTAAATGTATCTCTGATAAACAATTACAGAAAACAGCCCGCTTTATTCGGATCAGAACCCTATACTATTATGCAACAAGCTAAAGCCCGTACTCTTACGGATACCCTGCCTTTTTTTGTGATAGCCCCCTGTTTCATTCACATTTGCCCTTTTACGCACATGGACTAGGCTTCCGTGCTCAACAAATGGAGGTACGCTCATGAATATGGCAGCGGACAAAAAGAAAGTTTCTCTCGTCTGTTTTTCCGGCGACTTCGACAAAATAGTTGCAGCCTTCACGATAGCAACGGGTGCCGCCGCAACCAATCGCGAAGTAACCATGTTTTTCACCTTCTGGGGCCTGAATGCCCTGAAGAAGAAGAAAGGACGCGTGGCGACCGGCAACAGCATCATGGCTAAAGCCTTTAATTTCCTGATGGGTGGATTGAACAACCTGCCACTTTCTCGTCTGAATTTCTTCGGTGCCAGCCCAAAGCTGATGGCAGGCATGATGAAAAAGCACAACGTAGCCTCACTTCCAGAGCTTGTTGAGGCAGCTCATGCGCTGGGCATACGCATAGTCGCATGTGAAATGGCCATGCATATCCTTGAGGTTGGCAAAAGCGATATGATTGAAGAGGTAGAGGATGTCGCCGGCGTGGCAACCTTCCTCAACGAGTCCGAAGATGCACATATCATCTTCATTTAATCTGGATTAAGGATAAACATACCCATGAAACATTTTCTCGATATTACCCGTGAAACCTGCCCGATGACCTTTGTGAAGGTAAAGCTGAAGCTGGCCCAGATTAATGAAGGTGAACTGCTTGAGGTCCTGCTCAACGAAGGTGAACCCCTACAGAACGTGCCCCGGTCGTGTGAAGAGCAGGGATACAAGGTGATCTCCAACGAGCCTACCGATGAGTCGGGCAAGCATATGCTGGTCATTAAAAGATAATCATGACCGACAAGGCGTTCTGGGAAAGCAAATACCACAACAGCGAAACCGGCTGGGATCGCGGTGGGCACAGCCCTGCCTTATCAGCATGGCTGGAGAAGCTTGAGCCTTGCCGCATCCTGATTCCCGGCTGCGGACGCGGCCATGAAGTAATCGAGTTGGCCCGTCGCGATTTTGACGTTGTTGCTGTCGATATCGCAACACCTGCCATTGATCACATGCAGGCTGAACTGGAAAAAGAGAAACTGACAGCCACCCTGATACACGGCGATCTGTTTGAGCTGGATCTTGAACCCTTCGATGCCATCTATGAACAGACCTGCCTCTGCGCCCTGCAACCGGAACAGAGGGCTGATTATGAGCGGTGGCTCTATAACCATCTCAAGCCTGACGGCCAGTTGCTTGCCCTGTTCATGCAGACTGATACCGAAGGTGGTCCACCATTCCACTGTGCAGTTGATGATATGAAGATCCTGTTTGATGCTTCCCGCTGGTCCTGGCCCGAATCAGATGGAGATGCCGTCCCTCACCCCTCTGGCCGTCATGAACTGGCCCATCTGCTGACTCGCTTTTAATTCAATGTGTTAGAACGGCCTGTCAGCCAATCACGTCAACCATCATCCTTTCACAGCTTTATACCAACCCCTGCTAACGACTGCACCAGATGTGAGCGTAATATCTTCACCTCCTCATCCAGATAGGGAACAGCCTCTAACTTACCCCAGACAGGTGCCGGCCAGGCGGGATCGACTTTATAACGAACAATGTGGTGGATATGTAGTTGCGGGACCATGTTCCCCAGCGCTGCGATGTTGATCTTGTCTGCATTGAACTCTTTTTCGATACAGGCGGCCAGCATTGAGGACTCACGCATCAACTGTTGTTGATCCTCTTCAGTGAGCTGGTGGATCTCTGTGATGCCTTCTCGCTGAGGGACCAGAATGAACCACGGATAGCTAGCATCGTTGATCAACAAAAGAGCGCAGAGCGGAAAGCGGCCAATCACGAAACAGTCCTTTTCCAGTTGTGGATGTAGAATCATTGCTGCTCCTTCAGATGTTTGGTTATAAACCGATCCAACTGGTTGGCAAAGGCTTGACGGTCCCCATGATTAAATGCCGGAGGCCCTCCTGTAATCACGCCATTGCCGCGCATCTCATCCATCATATTACGAACACTCAGAGCCCTGCGCACATTGTCCCTGGTATAGAGCTCTCCTCTCGGGTTCAGGGCAAAACCGCCCTTCTCGATCATGCCTGCTGCAAGCGGAATATCGGCAGTAATCGCCAGATCTCCCGGCTCAGCATTATCAACGATATAGGCATCGGCCACATCGGCCCCGGCAGCCACATGCACGGAATCTATATGTGCTGATTTCGGATGCTGGAGCTTCATATTGGCCACCAGCGTCAATGGGATCCGGGTGCGCTCTGCAACACGATAAAGGATCTCTTTAATCACTTTCGGGCAGGCATCGGCATCTATCCATATACGCATCAGCGATACTCCCTGTTGGCCCGCACCAGGTCCGTCGGTCGGCCAATATCAAACCAGTCACCACGGTGCAGCAGTCCCTGACACATTCCCTTCCCGATCAGTTCACGCATCGGCTGCACCAGAGAAAACACGGAGCCCTGCGGATAACGATCAAACAGCTGCTCATCCCAGACCGAGATACCGGAAAAGGTGAAACAGCGCTCACCTTCATTGATCACCTCGGAGCCACGCAGAGCAAAGTCACCTTCAGGATGATGGTGGGGGTTAGCTACAAGTCCAATCGCAACACCTCCAGCTGGAACCAGGACACTCAAACGATTCAGGTCAAAATCTACCAACACATCGGCATTATAAACCGCAAGCAACCCATCACCCGGAAGCAGCCGCAATGCCTGTTTCACGCCACCACCGGAATCAAGTAGTTCGGGCTCATGGCTGAGATAGATGCGACAACCGAGCCGGGAGCCATCTCCCAGATAGTCGCCAAGAGCATCTGCATGATGATGGGTATTCACCGCAATGTCGCGAATTCCTTGAGAGACCAGAGAACGGATCACATGGGCGATGACCGGTTCACCAGCCACCTGCATTAGCGCTTTGGGCCGCGTACGGGTTAACCACTTCAGCCGTGTCCCCAGCCCGGCAGCCAGGATGACTGCTCTCTCCACCTCTCTGCTCATTGTAACCTCAATTTATCAATCAATTCCGGCATAAGTTCGTAAGCGGCCTGCCTGCCACGGTCAATCTCCTGCTCCGGATTGCTGAAATCATGCCACTGGGTAAAACCTACCAGTGGCTCTATCACCACATCGGCATGGTGACGGTTGGCTTTACGCAAATGAAAAGATTTCACCTGTGTAGACCAGTCGAGCATACCGTAAACATTGTTTGGCTCGAGATCCAAGCGAGGTCTCGAACCCACATTCACTGCCACCACAAGCTGATCAGCTCTGGCCACCATTTGCGCTTCGATTGACGGCAGGTCAGATGAGACCCCGCCATCGACATATTTATTGCCTCCCACCAAGACCGGATCAAAAATGCCAGGAATCGCCATACTGGCCGCAATCGCACAGGGCAGTTTCACATTCGAATCAGCAGAAAAAAGGTGACACTCGCCACTCGGAAATTCAACAGCGGTCACATATAGCGGAATCTTTACCTCATCAAATGATTCGCCACCGCAAAAGCTGAAAGCTATATCAATCAGCGCATCGGTATCGGCAAGCGCACTGTCTGTGGCTGCACGCGTCAACAGTATCGACTGTTTGGCTGCAGCGGCGAGCCTTGAAAGCCACCCCTGATCCTGCACCTCCTCTTCATCCAGAAGCGGCAGCGATAGCCTGGCAAACGATTCGTGTTCCATAATATCCAGCGCCCGTTTGATTACCGCCTTGGCATCGGGTTCTATCGCATACATAGCGCCAAACAATGAGCCTATGCTGCAGCCGACGATCGCATCCGGCCGGAGCCCATGCTCCTCGATTACCTCAAGCACGCCCAGATGTGCGAGGCCACGCCCCCCTCCACCGCCAAGAGCCAGCACAAAACCTGACTTTTTCCCGCGTCTCAATATGTGATCAAGCAGCTTCATACCACACACACCTGAATCAAAATGCCTATCCTTCCGGCAATGCAGCCACGTCAGACAACGTATGGCACAAGGCCTCTATCTGCGTTGTCGTCAACGACTCGGAATCCTTTCCTGCAAGGAAAAAGACATCCACAGCACGCTCGCCAAAGGTTGAGACCGAAGCTCCATGCAGAGCGTACCCTTCTTTGGAGATAGCATCGGCAAGGCGAGCGAGCAAACGAGGCTGATCAGCCGTAGAGACCTCAATGGCCGTTTCACGAAAACTGGCCTTGGGAAGCTCCCGAACACGAACCCTGACCCGCTGCATCAACACGTTCACCTTGAATGATTTATCGATAAGCAATTCCGGCAGCTGCTCTGCCAGTAAAATTTTCCCAACACGCTTCTGCAAACGTTCAAGATCAGAGCTGACATCAAACGGTGTGCCATCAGAACCTTGTAAATGAAACACATCCAGTACTCGGCCATCCCCAAGCACATAGGCCTGAGCCGCCAGTATACTGGCATGGCCTGAAGTCAGGGTAGCCGCCAGGGCTGCGAACAGACCCGGGCGCGGGGAAGCCACAATATAAAACAGGGTCTCCGAGCGATCTTTATCAACCCAGAACTTCACTTGACTGCCCTCTTTTTTCGCCAGCATGGGCACGATATCCATAATCTGACGCGGCGGAAAATGCATCACACACTGCCTGGACATCAGCGCAATCGCGCTACGCAGCATAGTCGGATCCCCCTGAACAGCTGAAAGTACTGATTGCACGCGCGTCTGGTAGAGGCGCTCTGCAGTTTCTGAAATGGTTTCATCACTGAGAAAATACTGTTCTGTTAAGCGGTAGAGCTCGGTAAGCAGGGATCCCTTCCAGTCATTCCATACATTAGGACCAACAGCTGCAATATCTGCCACCGTTAGCAGCAGCAGGTATTGCAGACGATTCTGCCCGCCCACACGCTCGGCAAACGCACGAATCACTTCAGGATCGGTGAGATCGAATCGCTGACTTTTCACCGCCATCATCAGATGTTCCTTCACCAGCCAGGAGACCAGATCGGTTGCATCCTCATCCAGCCCAATGCGGTGACAAAAATCACGTGCCATCACTGCACCGTTCTCAGAGTGATCACCCGCATGGCCCTTGGCAATATCATGGAAAATAAGCGCAATATATAACAATTCAGGTCGATTCAGTTTATGGCATATTTCATGCGCCAACGGTAAACGAACCGTACGATCCCTGTGCCAAAAGTTCCGCGCCTCACCGACTGCCCGGATCGTATGCTCATCCACAGTAAATGCATGATATTGATTAAACTGTCCCAAACCCACGACATCACGAAACTCGGGAATAAAGCGCCCCAGCACTCCGGTATCATTCATCTCTTTCAAGGCCCAGTGCACATTGCGCTTGCCGCGCAGAATCTGCAGAAACAGCCGGTGCGCCTGTGGATTGGCACGAAAATCATCATCTATCAACATTACATCAGCCCGCACCTGCCGCAGAGCCTGACTGGAAAGGTTCCTCTGACCTTTTTGAGCTTCAAGAAAAATACGCAGCAACCGTAACGGCTCATCCTTAAAGACAGCTTCGCTTTCAATCCCAAGGCGTTTTCCTTCCAGCGTGAATCCGTCACCTATACTGCGTTCAAATGTAAATCGCTGAGGATTCAGTTGCTCCTGAAAGTGCATAAACAGCATGCCGGACACCCGGGCGATACGACCAACATGACGGAAATAATCCTTCATAAACGCATCAACTGCAGGACGATGCGAAACCGCCTTATAGCCCATTTTTACAGCCAGAATCGCCTGCTGTTCATATCCCAGTCGATCTGAGGCACGGTTAACCTCAAGATGCAGACCTGCCCGGCAGCGCCAGAGAAAATCCTGTGCACTCAGCAGATTATCACGCTCCCTCTCGGAGATCGCGCCGATCTCAACCAGCCCGTCAATATCATCACTTCCATACCAGGCTTTGGCCATCCAGAACACCGCCTGAACATCGCGCAGACCACCCTTGCCTTCCTTGATATCCGGCTCCATCCAGAAAGCCGTACCTCCGGTTTTTTCATGCCGTGTTTCCACTTCCAGAAGCTTGGCCTCAACAAAAGCCTTACGTTGTTTTTTGAAAAAGGTCTCCAGCCTGGACTGCAAACTGGCATAGAGGTTCCCGGGACCGTATAACAAACGCGATTCCGTTGCAGCTGTGGCACTCGACCAGTCCTCACCTACATGTTCCAGTGTATCGTTAACCGAACGCACGGCATGGCCTATCTTTGCCCCCATATCCCATAGGCTCAGCAGATAAGCCTGAATCTCTCCTTCAACCTTCCCTGTACAACGCTCAGGAACCAGAAACCAGATGTCCCAGTCTGAATGCGGGGAGAGCTCACCACGACCGGAACCACCCACGGTTACCAGATCAACACATTGTGCAGCAACAGGTGCTTTCTCCTGCCAAAGATCAACAAGCAGAGTATTAACCTGCTGCCACATCAACTCACTCAGTGCAGAACCGCTCTTACCTGCTGCAAATGCATCTGCGACCTCAGCGTAAATTGCTTGCAGTCGCTTCTTGTTCGTTACCATTATTTACAACGATAAACGTTATATACGCGTTCGCCTTCAATAATTTGACTTATCGGCACGATGGTATCTCCACCCATCTCTGCAGCGGAGTTTAGACCAAGCAACTCAAGCTCAGCTGATACCTTTTTCGTGTCCCTGGAGTAGAACCATACCTTATCAATCACCGATACCGTTGCCTTACCAAGCTGTTTACAAGTTTCAACGTCAGAAAGCTTGGCTACGGATACACGATCTGCGGCTTCCGGAGCAAGCTCAACCCAGGCACACGCACTCATACTGCCGGCAATCACTATCATACCTAATAGTTTCAACTTCATGACTCCACCTCTCTTTTTAATTGATCCAGAATTGTTAACGCCTCGATCGGACGCAGCAATTCAATATCAAGCCCTGCCAGCTGGCGTTCCAGCGCCCGCAGTCGTTCTATATCCTTCTCCTGTTGCCTCTTTTCGGCAACAGCAAACAGCCCCAGCTGCGGCTTACCCGTCTCTGCGGCCAGTTCCGATCCATGTTCAAGCCTGAACAGATGTTCACGAGCCCGCTTAATCACATCCCTTGGCAATCCAGCCAACTGGGCGACTGCAATGCCGTAGGACTGATCAGCGGCATCTTCAATCACCTGATGCATAAAGATCACGGAACCATTCCATTCACGCACGGTTACCGATGCATTAAAGGCAACATCAAAATCATCGGGCAGCTCAGTCAATTCATGATAATGGGTTGCAAACAGCGTTAAAACATCTTTAGAGGCGATCAGACTTTCAGCTACAGACCATGCGATAGCCAGTCCATCCCAGGTACTGGTTCCGCGACCTATCTCATCAACAATCACCAGTGAGCGCGGCTCAAGCTGATTCAGAATCGTCGCCGTCTCCATCATCTCCACCATAAATGTAGAACGGCCACTGGCCAGCTCATCTCCGGCGCCCACTCGCGTAAAAATGCGTTTGGTCAGCGGAATACGCGCCTCATCGGCCGGCACAAAGCAGCCTGTATGAGCCAGCCATACAATCCAGGCAACCTGGCGCATATAGGTGGATTTACCACCCATATTCGGCCCCGTCAGCAGCATAAAGCGACGGTTTTTCATATCCATATGTGTATCATTAGCTACAAAGGTTTCATCACTGGCCAAATGCCGCTCCACCACAGGATGGCGACCACCCTCCAGTTTCATATTACGGCCGGAGTGTACTTCGGGGCGTACGTAACGGTAACTGCGTGCCAGATAAGAAAAACAAGCAATCACATCAACCCCGGCAACAGCCTGTGCCGCCTTCTGAATCGAGGAGGCCTGCCCGCATATCTTGCGCCTGATCTCCTCAATCATGGTCTCTTCACGAGCCAGGGCGGCATCACGGGCTCCGAGAATCTCGGACTCAAAGCTGTGCAGCTCATCGGTAATAAAGCGTTCGGCATTCACCAGTGTCTGCTTGCGTACATAATCAGCGGGTGCATCCTGAGCCTGAACCTTGGATATCTCGATGAAATATCCAAAGACCTTATTATATTTAACACGCAAATTGGCAAGCCCTGTACGCTCACGCTCTCGCCTTTCATACTCATTCAACCAGTCACCGGCATCACGCGCCAAGCTACGCAGGCGATCAAGCTCAACATCATAACCTTCGCGAATCACACCGCCATCGCGGAATACCTGCGGTGGCGTTTCCATAATGGCTCGATCAAGCTCCTCCGCCAGCAACTCCATCCCCTTCATGGAGGCCACCATCTCAGCGAATAGCCCTGTACGATCACCAAGCAACCCGTTCAGCTCAGGCAGTGCGAGCAACGCCTCAATCAAGCCCCGAAAATCACGTGGACTGGCACGCCCCAGCACAATGCGGGTCAGCATACGCTCCATATCACGCACCCCACAGAGTAGTTTTCGCAGGGCCATCAGCGTATCTGAATCATCAATCAAGCTCTGCACTGCATTCTGCCGGTCGGTCAATATTGAAAGTTCGGTCAATGGCCGGTCTATCCACTCACGCAACAAACGCGCCCCCATGGGGGTTCTGGTTTCATCCAGTACCGAAATCAGACCACCTTTGGGGTCGCCATTCAGTGAACAATAGAGTTCAAGGTTACGACGGGAGCGCATATCAATCGACATGCCTTGTGCCTGCTCCACAAATACGGGAAGAGAGAGATGTTCAAGCGCCTGCTTCTGCGTTTGCTCCAGATAGACCAGCACCGCACCTACGGCTGCACTGGCCAATGCGTGATCTTGAAGATTCAGTGATTGCCAGTCGGTAACACCAAAATGTTGCTGTAACTGATCCCGGGTGACATCCGGGGAAAAGCTCCAGTCTCCTGGGCGACTGACTGGTACATCGATCAAAGGCTCTTCCGATGAGGTCAAAAGCAACTCCGCCGGAGCCAGAACAGCCAGCTGCTCATCCAGCATCATCCGGCCACTTCCCTCCAGCAGACGCCAGTGACCACAGGAGAGATCAACTGCCGCAACCCCCCAGTTTTCTCCCTGTTGATAACAAGCTGCCAACGGTGCCGACCGGGAGTGATCAAGCAAGGCGGACTCCGTGATCGTACCGGATGTCACCACGCGTACAACTTCACGGCGTACCGGCCCTTTCGAGCCATCCGGTGCTTCCATCTGTTCACATACAGCCACACGTTTACCGGCAGCAACCAGACGGGCGAGATATGACTCGGCCTGATGCCACGGAACACCAGCCATCGGAATATCATCACCGTTAGCCTTGCCACGTTTGGTCAGCGTAATATCAAGTATGCTTGAGGCTTCAACAGCATCATCAAAAAACATCTCATAAAAATCACCCATGCGATAAAACAGCAGACAGTCCGAATATTCGGATTTGATCTTCAAATACTGCGTCATCATCGGGGTATGGGTTGTCGTGGTCGCCGTCTTCTTTGCCATGGCCGGAATGTAGCACGGGAAGCTGATATGCTTAACCCGAATTATTCATCTCTCGGGCAGTTTAAGCTGCACCAGGCCCATTCTGGTTTAGCGGCAGAGCTGGCTCAGGGGAACACAGTATGCTTAGGCCCGGGAAATATGCTTCAGGAAGGGGGGGGGGGGGGATGCATATTCCCGGACCGTATTTGTTAAGCACCTCTGCTTGCTACTCATGGGGAGTAGCATTTATCCATTCATTCACAGCGCTGCTGCTAAAAATGTCATGGGCCCATGATAAGCCTTTGCAGCAGACATAATGTGATCTGGATCATACTTCCGGATTCGCACAGTGTATTAAAAGGTCGATTGACTTCCCCCCTCATCCATCCAGAGTTTTGCTGCATCCTGTGGGCCATCGCTTTACAACGAATAGATCACGTTGTTACAAACATGCCATGCTCACAGCCTCGGGAAGGGCCATGACCAGAAACACACAGCAAGTTATCCTGTTTATACTATTACTGGCCGCAGACCAGGTCAGCAAATGGTGGATCCAACAGCCGGACTTCCAGCCCTTTGTTGTCATTGAAGGTTTTTTCAACATCGTACGGGCCTATAACCATGGGGTAGCCTTCTCCATGTTTGCCGACCTGCCCGATGCCTGGCGTCTCTATCTGCTGCTGGGTGTGACCATCGCTATCGCGGTAGCGGTAATTTTCTGGTGGTTTCAGGAGAGCAAACGCCCCGGCATCACCTCCTGGCTACTGGTACTTATCCTCGCCGGTGCTGCCGGTAATATATGGGATCGTGCGCAACTCGGTTATGTTGTGGATTTTATTGACTGGTATATACGTACGGACAGTACCGAATACCACTGGCCGGCCTTTAATGTGGCCGATGCCTGCATCTTCATTGCCGTCACCCTGCTGTTGATAACCAGCTTTAAAAAGAACTGAAAAGGCGCGCCTTCAATCAACGCACAAACCTGCAGGAACTGGGTACTGTTCGCCCTGCTGTCAGCGGCAAGTTTTGCACTTATGGCGGCCTGCATACGCATGTTATCCGAACACCTGCCACAATCAGAAGTTGTATTTTTTCGCAACTTTCTTGCCCTGCTCCTGCTTTTGCCGCTACTGCATCGGCAGAAGGTATCGTTAAAAACCAGCGTATGGGGCCTTCACCTGTTCAGGGCGGTGATCGGTCTCTCTGCCATGTATCTCTATTTCCATGCCCTCTTCCAGCTGCCTCTGGCCGATGCGCTGCTGTTGAATTATACCTCGCCACTGTTTATCGCCCTGTTTGCAACCATTTGGCTGGGTGAATCATGGACGCGAAGCCGAATCATCGCAGGAGTGGTCGGCTTAACTGGCGTATCACTGCTGTTTCACCCTTCATCCGAGATTGCATCAACAGCAGGGTTGATCGGCCTGGCTTCCGGGGCACTGGCAGGACTGGCCCTGACCACAGTAAAAAAATTATCCGATAGTGAGCCTGGCATCCGGATCGTGGCCTGGTTTGCCATCCTGGCCAGCCTGATCTCCTTTATTCCGATGCTGTTTGAGTTCCAGTGGCCAGACACTGAGCAGTGGAGCTGGCTGATCGCCATGGGCATCTTCGGCAATATCGGTCACCTGGCCTTAACCCGTGCTTACAAGATGGCTCCGGCATCCCAGGTCTCCCCGCTAGGCTATTCAGGGCTGCTCTTTGCCGGCATGCTGGGCTACCTGTTATGGAATGAGATGCCCGATCTGCCCGGATTGGCAGGAACCATTGCTATCGTTAGCGCAGGTATTATTGTTGCCCGTGAACGCAGCGAGCCCATGCCTGAACCCCCCGGCTCTGTCCCTGCCATGGATAAAAAAGACGAAGTATAAACGCTTTGCCTTCCGGCAGGCTGCAACCGGAAGCATTGTAAAACAGCCTGTTTTATGAAACAGTTAACTAAAAGTTACCCCCGCAAGCCGGACGAGGAAAACATGCAGATTGAATCAGGGCGATCAGCCTTCAACAGGGACGTTGTACAGAGGACTGCACTGCTGCTGCTACCTGTTGCGATTCTGATTTTCGGCACCTTGTACTCCTTCTATGATGTAGACAGACGTTCATCCATTGGATCGATTACCCACAAGGAGAGGGTGATAGTTCACCAGCAACAGAAACATTTCACACGTGTATTCAATAATATAGTTTCAGATCTACTTGTTCTGACAAGTCACGCTGATTTTACCGAGATGCTTAATGACTCAGATAACGATCTAGCAAGGCATCTCTACAACATCTCTCATGAGTTCCTCTCGTTTATTGATCACAAGGGCATTTACGATCAGCTCCGTTTCATCAACATGAAAGGCCAGGAGATCATACGCATCGACCTGAACGATGGCAGCCCCAGGATTATCACTAAAGAGAAACTGCAGAACAAATCAGAGCGCTATTATTTCACAAAAACTGCAGCCTTAAGAAGCCATGAGGTGTATATCTCACCGTTTGACCTGAATATTGAGAATGGCGCTGTCGAAAGACCGTTGAAACCCATGCTACGGGTTGCCATCCCTATTATCGATCAATCTGATGTCAGGCATGGTATCATTATACTCAATTATCTGGGTGATTATTTACTCAATGAGCTCAAGGCAATCGGTGCCAACTCCTCAGGTCGAACACTGGTACTCAATGCCGATGGCTACTGGTTAAAAGGGCTGCATAAATCGGACGAATGGGGCTTCATCTTTCCGAATAAGAAGGGCCGCACATTCCAGTCACGGTATCCGGATGAATGGGAAAGGATCTCATCGGAAGAGAGCGGAAATCTGATCAGCGAGCACGGCCTGTTTACTTATACGACTGTCAAACCGCTGTACAGGGGATGGAAATCCGCTTCAGGGAATTACCGTGCCTATCTGCCTGAAGAGGGTGATAAGGATATCTCGAACTATAGCTGGAAAGTGGTTTCATTTATTTCAGCCGAAGAGCTGCAGGCTGAGAGTGAACGTCTGGCCACCCCCATGCTCATACTCAGTATCATCCTCACGATAGTCTGGGGCATGTATGCCCTCATCTCATCCATCGCCAGGGTGCAGAAAAAAATGCACAAAACATCATGAGGGAAAAGGATCAGAGGATCCGGGACATTGTCGACTCGGCATTCGACGGCATCATTACCATTAATGAAAAGGGCATCATCGACTCGTTTAACCCTGCTGCAACTGCAATCTTCGGTTATATGCCTGAAGAGATCATTGGAAAAAACATCAAAATACTCACTCCCTCTCCACACCGTGAAATGCATGATGACTATATTCATCGTTATATTGAAACCCGGGAAGCACATATCGTTGATAAACCACGAGAAGTGGAAGCGATCAGAAAAGACGGCTCCAGCTTTCCGATGAGTCTCTGTGTTGGTGCCAGAAACTACGGTGAGAGGTGGATGTTTACCGGTATCGTTCGGGATATCACCGAGCGCAAGGAGATGGAAAAAGAGCTCAAGAAAATGGCATCCACCGATGCTCTGACCGGACTCTATAACCGTGGCTTTCTCAACAACAGCCTGGAAAATGAGTATCGGCGCGCCATACGCTATAACTCTCAACTATCCCTGATGATACTCGATATCGATCATTTCAAAAACGTCAATGACAACTACGGCCATCCTGTTGGTGACAGCGTGCTGCTCCACATCGCCACAGAACTGAAACGACAGGCCCGCGATATTGATATCGTTGCCCGTTATGGCGGGGAGGAGTTTGTACTCATCCTTCCGCAAACCGATAGCCAGAGCAGTCTGATACTGGCCGAGCGCCTGCGCGCCTCAATTGAGGCACTGAATATCCCGATTGATGATCTGATACTGAATGTCACGATATCAGTAGGTCTGGTTTCCATCCCTACAACAAAAGCGGAATCGGCAGACCATCTCCTGACCATTGCAGACCGCGCACTCTACGAAGCCAAACGAAGAGGAAGAAACAGGGTCGTCCCCACCAGTACTGAATAAGTCAGGAAAGCTGAATCAATCAGCTTTCCTGTTTGGTTTCAGCTGCCTTCTTGCTCTTCCTGACCGGTTTCATACGGATACCGAACATCAATTTTGCCACATCCTTGAAATGTCCGGCATAATGGATATTCAAACCTTCACAGACACTTCCGGGCAACTCATCCACATCCACTTCATTGGCAGCCGGCAGAATCACTTCTGAAATACCCAACCGCTTGGCTGCAAGCAACTTCTCCCTCTCACCTCCAATAGCCAGCACATCCCCCACCAGGGTCAGCTCACCTGTCATGGCGATACGTTCAGGTGCTCGGCCCAATGCAAGCGATAACAGTGCTGTTGCAATGGCAATACCTGCGGACGGACCATCCTTGGGCACAGCCCCTTCCGGCACATGCAGATGCACAAACGCTTTATCAAAGAAATCTGCAGGTGCTCCAAAACGGGCCAGATTAGCGGTCACATAAGAGTAGGCGATTTCAGTCGACTCCTGCATCACCTTGCCAAGCTGTCCGGTTACCTTCAGACCACGCCGATCATGATGCGCGATGGTAACCTCCAGCGTCAGGGTCACACCACCCATCGCAGTCCAGGCCAGACCTGTCGAGAGTCCCACACCCTGCTTGATCGCCACCTCACGAAAACGCGGTTTTCCAATATATTCAGACAGATCTGAGGCGCCAATACGAACCGGTGCAGTTTCATCCCCTTCTGCAAGCTTGCGGGCTACCTTGCGCAGGATTTTCTTCATCAATCCTTCAAGCCTGCGCACACCCGGTTCACGAGCATAATCCTCAACCAGATGTTTGATCACCGAAGGTGTCAAACTGACATCCGAACGCGTTAATGCATGCTCTTCCAACTGGATTGGCCAGAGGTGTTTACGACCTATCTCGATTTTTTCACTGGTCATATAACCGGGCAAACGAACTATTTCGGCACGATCCAGCAGCGGACGTGGAACCGTATCCAACTGGTTAGCGGTCAACAGAAACAGCACCTGTGAAAGGTCAAAACGTACGTCCAGGTAGTGATCCATGAAATCCGAGTTCTGTTCCGGGTCAAGTACCTCCAGCAGGGCTGAAGCCGGGTCACCTCTGAAGTCTGAACCGATCTTGTCCACCTCATCGATCATGATCACCGGATTAGCCACTTCCAGGCGCTTTAATGCCTGAACAATTTTACCCGGCATGGCACCAATATAGGTACGGCGATGGCCTTTAATTTCAGCCTCATCACGCATACCACCAACAGAAAAACGATAAAATGGCCGACCTACGGCTTCAGCAATAGCCTTGCCAAGTGAGGTCTTGCCTACTCCGGGAGGGCCAACAAAAAGTATAATCGAACCGCCGACCGCTTTTTTCCGCGCACCGACTGCAATAAATTCCAGTATACGGTCTTTCACATCATCAAGGCCTGAGTGATGTTTATTCAAAGCCCGCGATGCAGTTTTCAGGTTATAGTGTTCACGGCAGGTTTTCCCCCAGGGAAGGCAGGTCAGCCAGTCCAGATAGCTGCGTGTCACACTGTATTCAGGTGATGCCGTCTCCAGCATGGCCAGTTTTTCCAACTCTTCGTCAAAGGCCTTGGCGGCCTCATCACTGAAATGCAGCTTTTCTGCCTTTTTCTGGAACTCTTCGATCTCCTTTTCACGCGGGTCTTCATTCATCCCCAACTCGCGTTGAATCTCCTGCAGCTGCTCATGCAGGAAGAAGCGACGCTGCTGCTCGGATACCTTCTCTTCAATATTGTCGCGAATCTTACTCTGAACCTTGCTCACATTGAGTTCACGATTCAGCAGCGTAACCACCTTCTTCAACCGTTCATATATAGGAAAGGTCTCAAGTATATCCTGCAGATCCTCGCGACTGGCCGTGGTCAGGCTGGCAGCAAAATCAGCCAGTCGGTTCGGCTCATTCACATCGAAACGGGAGGCAAACAAGCGCAACTCTTCCTCGTACAGAGGGTTATGTTTGAGCAGCTCCTTGATCGTATTAATAACCGCTACGGTATAGGCGCGCAGTTCAGTATTATCCTCATAGGAGGTCTCTTCGCGATAGCGTGCCACCACACGAATGGGGTTTTCACTGGTAATAAAACCTTCAATGCGAAAACGGCTTATGCACTCCACCACCAGATGCAGGCCATGCCCCTCAATCTCAACAGCCTTGGCAATTCGGGCAACAACACCCACCTCATAGAGATTTTCGGGTGCATATGGCTCATTTTCATCCCGTATCAACACCAGACCGATATGCTGCTCGTGGCCTGCGGCAAGATCACGGACTACTTTGCCCATCTCATCACCTTCATAAACCAGAGGTACAACCAGACCGGGAAACAGTGGCCTGTTGGAGAGAGGTAGTATCGTCAGCTGTTTTGGCAGCGTCTGATCTGCACGCACCAGTTGTGCCTGCTTGCCTTCATCGGCTTCGGAGGCATCATCAAGAATTTCACTATCGTGTATTTTATCTGTATTCATAAGTTTTTATTAAGGTTACCCTAATCCTTTTTCAAGACTTGAAAACATACATTAGTATCCTCACATTTAGCAGCAAGTCACCCAAGGAGTTTTCAATGCAGTGGTTTAAAGGCATTTTTCTATTAATTATTACCAACTTACTGATATTTTTCACGCTGGCAATTACCGGCACGATACTGATTAATTTCGTATTACCGAACTTTGGTATCGATTTGCGAGGCTCTGTTGCAACACACGAGTTTGCCTGGGCCATGATATTCGGCTTCGGTGGTGCCTTCATTTCCCTGTTCATGTCCAAATGGATGGCCAAGCGTGGCATGCGCATGCAGCAGATCACCGACCCATCCACACCAAAAGAAAAAATTGTTTACAATACCGTGGCCGAACTTGCACAACGTGAAGGTATCAAGATGCCGGAAGTCTGGGTTTACTGGGATGATGTACCCAACGCCTTTGCAACGGGTCCAACCAGAAACAACGCCATGGTTGCCGTATCTTCGGGCCTGGCCATGAACCTCACCGATGATGAACTCAAAGCCGTGGTTGCGCACGAAGTCGGCCATGTCAGCAATGGTGACATGATGGCCACTACCCTGCTGCAGGGGCTGATGAATACCTTTGTCTATTTTATTGCCCGCATGATTTCCCGCCCCCTGATGGAGCGCAATCACTTGATGGGATTTGTCGTCTATATGGTACTGCAGTTCGTACTCTCTATCCTGGCCATGATTCCTATCTGCTGGTTCTCCCGCCGCCGCGAATTCAGGGCTGATGCCTATGCAGCAAGCGTCGTAGGTCCGACGGCCATGGCTTCTGCCCTGCGCAAGATCGAAGCGCTCTCACAGCAAACCCTGACATCCGAGCACAGGGAAGAGGGCATGAGTGAAGATGCGCTGGCCACGATGAAAATCCACGGACAGTCCAAGGGCATCGCCCACCTGTTTTCCACGCATCCGCCAACGGAAGCGCGCATCGCAGCACTTCGCGCTTTGCCAGAGAAGTAAGAACAAACTAACATGGCTGCACGATGAAACATCAGACTGCAGCCATGTTAGTTATCGGTAACGAAGTACTCTCGGGTCGAACCCGGGAGGCCAATGCCTGGTATACCGCCAAAAAACTGTTTGACCGAGGCTGTAAACTTGGCGAATGCGCCATTATACCCGATACCGCAGAAGCCATTATTTCAACGCTGAACCGGCTAAGGAAGCAGTTTGATGCTGTGATCACGTCCGGTGGCATCGGCCCCACTCATGATGATATTACCATGGACTCCATTGCTGACGCATTTGGTGTCAAGATGATCGAACACCGCTACATCCTGCAGGCCATGACCGATTATTACGGTGAAGAAGGCATGAACGACGGCCGCAAGCGTATGACACGTGTGCCCGCTACTGCCTCACTGATTCGATGCGAAAAAACCATTGCGCCGGGTGCCCGTATCGAGAATGTTTATATCCTTGCCGGTGTACCCGACATCTTTGAATCACAACTCGACTCTATCCTTGA
>Ga0316202_10000257_pt1 | contig 70785 bp, 57 predicted proteins | sample 3monrhotite_MG_FD_204934 | JGI IMG/M metagenome (GOLD analysis project Ga0316202, IMG submission 204934) | Microbial mat bacterial communities from mineral coupon in-situ incubated in ocean water Damariscotta River, Maine, United States -... | ecosystem: Environmental > Aquatic > Marine >...
AACTCCAAAACTACTTTGGATTTAAACTCTGGGCTGAAACTGCGTTTCTTTCGACTCATTTTCTGCTCCTGATTTGAGGTTTGTTACCGAAATTCAGGAATAACGCCTAACTCAAAAGTTGTACGAAGATTTAGGTCCATTATAGGAGTCTTACAAAACAATTCTACGCACTATTTAAAGAGCGTAGAATTGCATTCTGCTGCATTCAAGGATTCAGGTTAACCAAACGGCCTTGATCACCGATTTTACGGTAGTAACAGCCCATTCTAGGGGCACCTTCGCTGTTCTTGGTGTGGCATGCGCCTACGTTCCTGACTGTTACCAAGTACAAGACAGAGTTCTGTTCGCAGTTCACTCGAACTTCTTTGAGGTCTAAGTATTCACCTGAGGTGGCACCTTTGATCCAAAGTTCGCCCCGGCTGGTGCTCCAAAAAGCGGCCACTTGGTTTTTTAGCGTATGGTCCAAGGCTTGTTTGTTGGCATAGCCAACAATCAAGACTTCTCCGGTGTTGGCATCTTGCGCAACGGCAGGGATGACGTCCTCGCCGCATTTAGCGACTTTTTTAAGCTTGGTGAAATCTAACTCAAGCTTGCGTCCTTCTTCCAGTGCTTTGCTCATCAGGATAACTCTCTGGTTTGGAAGTAAGCGACAAGATCGGTGATTTGAATTCGTTCCTGCTCCATACTATCACGTTCGCGAACGGTGACCGCCTGGTCATCTTCGGAGTCGAAATCATAGGTGATACAGTAAGGAGTCCCAACTTCGTCTTGCCGACGATATCGTTTCCCAATGGACTGGGACTCATCGAAGTCACATGGCCAATGTGGGGCCAGCAATTCGAAGATTTTCATCGCTGATTCGTTTAATTTCTTAGACAGTGGCAAGACAGCCACTTTGACCGGCGCAAGTTTTGGATGCAACTTGAGAACAACTCGGGTGTCTTCCCCGATGGTTTGTTCTTCGTAGGCAGAAAGCAAAAACGCCAAGGCCACACGGTCGGCGCCTAAACTTGGCTCGATCACATGAGGGAGGTATTTTTCATTGGTGACCGGGTCATGATAAGACAGGTCTTTTTTGCTGTGCTCTTGATGCTGGGTTAAGTCGAAGTCGCCTCGGTGGGCGATTCCCCAAAGTTCTCCCCAGCCAAAGGGGAATTGAAATTCAATGTCGCTGGTGGCATCAGAGTAGTGGGAAAGCTCGTCGTCGTTGTGGTCCCGTAGCCGTAGTAATTCGTCTTGCATACCCAAATCCTTGAGCCAAGCCATACAGAACGTTTTCCAATATTCGTGGGCTTCTAGGCTCGCCTCAGGCTTACAGAAATATTCCATTTCCATTTGCTCGAACTCTCGAGTTCGAAAGGTGAAATTTCCGGGTGTGATTTCGTTTCGAAAGGCCTTACCGATCTGAGCAACCCCAAAAGGAATTCTTTTTCTTGAGGTGTTGGTGAGGTGCTTGAAGTTAACAAAAATCCCCTGAGCTGTTTCGGGCCGCAGGTAAACCACCGAGGATTGGTCTTCAGTGACCCCTTGGAAGGTTTTAAACATCAAGTTAAATTCCCGAATGTCGGTGTAGTCATGAGCGCCACACTTGGGGCAATCGATTCCCAGTTCGTCGATCATTCCTTTTAAAGCCAAATGGTCTAATCCTGCGGCTTCGCTGACTTCTCTGCCCAAGGATTCGAGTTTTTCCTCAATCAACTTGTCTGCTCGATGTCGTACTTTACATTTTTTACAATCCATCAAAGGGTCGGAAAACCCAGCCAGGTGACCAGAAGCCTTCCATATATCAGGATTCATCAAAATCGCTGAGTCCAACCCAACGACATCTAAACGAGCGGAAACAAAAGATTTCCACCACAATTTTTTGATGTTGTTCTTTAACTCAACCCCTAACGGGCCATAGTCCCAAGAGTTCGCCAAGCCGCCATAAATATCGCTGCCTGGGAAGACATAACCTCGCCGTTTGGCTAAGGAAATGATTTTTTCCATTGTAGTTTCTGAGGACATGGCTACATTTTTGTCAAAGGTTCGATGCCCAACAGTCTGAGTCCTTTAGCGATCACAGATTGAACAGCAACACATAAGCCGAGTCGAGATTCGACCAGCTGAGAGGATTCCGCCTTAAGGATCGGCGTATCGTAGTAATATTTATTGAAACCACGGCACAAGTCGTACAGGTACCCAGTTAAAGCAGCGGGGTTGCGAGTGGTGCTAGCGTCTAACAGTGCATCGTAGAACCGAGATAAGCTAACCAATAAGTTGGTTTCAATTTGGTTCCACTCTGACTCAGCGGTTAAGACAGGGCTATAATCTGCTGACTTATTCAGTAAACTTGAAATTCGAGCATGGGTGTACTGAAGGTAGGGCCCCGTCGCCCCTTCAAAAGACAAGCTTTCTTTTGGGTTGAACTGGATTTCCTTGGTCGCACCGCTCCTCAAAATAAAGAATTTCAAGGCGCCTTGGGCTAAGGCTTCAGCTGTGAACTCGATCTGTTCGCTTTCTGTGGAAGGGTCGAAATTCTCTCGAGACAAGATTTCTTGTTTCGCTAACTCTTGCATCGAATCCATCAGATCATCCAAGTCCACCACAGTTCCTTCCCGGCTTTTCATTTTGCCTTCTGGTAAAGTGATCATTCCATAACTGATGTGCTCAAGCTGATCGGACCAAGAATAGCCAAATCGTTTTAAGGTCTCAAAGAGGATACGAAAGTGGAGATCCTGTTCGTTGCCGACCACAAACAAACTTGCATCAAGGGGGTCAAAGTCCTTGAACTTCTGTACAGTGGTTCCCAAATCTTGGGTGATGTACATGCTGGTTCCGTCGCCACGTAGCAAGATCTTTTTGCCCATTTTAACGTCTTCTAAGTCAATGGACAAGGCGCCGTTGTCTTCGGTCTGACAAAGCCCTTCTGCGGCAGCTTTTTGTACAATCGCCCGTCCAGATTCGAAGGTTTCTGACTCAAAATAGAGTTGGTCAAATTCACAACCAAGCCGTTTGTATGTCTGTGTGAACCCATCGATCACCCACCGGTTCATCTCTTGCCAGAGCTTTCTGACTTCGGGGTCTTTTGCTTCCCAATCCCGCAGCATTTGGGCTGCTTGATCGGCTAATTCAGGGTTTTCTTTGCTTTGTTTATCGTACAAGACATAATATTCCCCCACCAGTTTATCCCCTTTTTTCCCGGTCGACTCGGGGGTCGGCCGAGAAGAGTCTGACTGGTAGGCTAACATCGACTTGCAGATATGAATCCCTCGGTCGTTGATCAAGTTGGTTTTTACCACCTCAAATCCCGAAGTTGCCAACAGTTTGGCGAGACTCATGCCCAGTAAGTTATTCCGGCCATGCCCAAGGTGAAGCGGTTTGTTGGTGTTGGGGCTAGAATACTCTAGCATCACCTTTTTGCCCTTGCCGACCGTCGCGTTGCCGAAATCAGCGGATTGTACGTGAGGGAATACCGCGTTGGCGACTTCAACGGGATTGAGCGAAAAATTTAGATAAGGCCCAGTCGCTTTCACGGACTTCCAAATTCGGCTATCCCCTAGATCCTCGGCGAGAAACCCTGCGATTTGAGCCGGGTTGCCTTTGCAAGGTTTAGCGAAAGGAAAACAAGCCAAGGCTAAATGCCCAAGATTTTGGTCTGGTGGGATTTCAAACTTAAAGTGAACCTCCCCGACTGCGCCGTATCGCTGATCGAGGTGGAACTTTACCTGCCCTTCAATGGATTCCTTGATGAGTCCAAATAAATGATCTCGATCCATCTAGCGGGCTCGTTTTCGTTGGTCCATATACCAGACAATGGGGCTGGCTACGAAAATCGAGGAGTAGGTTCCTACGATCAGGCCGATCATCATGGTGAAACAAAAATCGTGGATAATTTCGCCGCCAAAGATAAAGAGGGTCAACACCACAAAGAAGGTCGTCAATGACGTTAAAATCGTGCGGCTGAGGCTTTCATTGATTGACCGATTGATCACATCTAACAAGGGGGATTTCGGCAGCTTGGCAACGTTTTCACGTACTCGGTCAAAAACAACGATGGTGTCGTTTAAGGAATAACCGATGATCGTCAAAATCGCCGCCACAATGGTCAAGGTGAACTCTTTGTCGAAAAAAACAAAGACTCCCAGAGTGATGATTACGTCGTGAAATAGAGCGGCAACTGCGGCAAGTCCGTAACGTAACTGGAATCGCAACCCAACATAAACAAGGATTCCGATCAACGCAAAGACTGCCGCGTCTAAGGCTTTTTCTTTAAGTTCACCGCCAACTTTGGCTCCGACAGTTTCAACACGCCGGATCGAATAGTCCTTGAAGTCTTGCTTCAAAATCCCCTTAACCTCGCCGCTTATATTCGCTTTGGGATCGAAGGCGTTTTGAGGCAAGGTGATCAACACCTCGTTATTGACGTCATCGCCAAACGTGGTGATCGAAACACTGGTGTCAATTTTACTAGAAAAGGCTGTTCGAAGAGAGCCCAACTGAGGCGCTTCATTAAACTGAACCTGAACTAAGGTTCCCCCTTTAAAGTCGATCCCGTAGGTCATCCCTTTAGAGAGAAAGACCACGATTCCCAAGGCGATGAGTCCAAAGGAGATCCAGGCGGCCAAATTTTTCTTCGCCATGACATTGTAGTCTGGCTGGTCTTTGAAAAATTTCATACTGTTAGATGGAAATCTTATCGAGTTTAGAGCGGGTTAAGTAGACCAACTCAAAAAGGAACTTGCCAACAAAAATAGCAGTGAACATCGAAGCGAGGATGCCGATCGATAATGTGACCGCAAAGCCTTTGATCGGTCCCGTCCCGAACTGGAACAATATGATCGCCGCTAAAATCGTAGTGATGTTGGAGTCCAAAATGGTAACGGTAGCCTTTTGGAAGCCAAGTTGAATCGCCGTTCTGTGCCGGGTTCCCTTCGCTAATTCTTCTCGAATCCGCTCAAAAATCAACACATTCGCATCAACCGCCATCCCGATGGTGAGGACAATACCTGCCATTCCCGGGAGGGTTAAGGTCGCCTGGAAGTAAGCTAAGGCGGCGATGATCAGCGCAATGTTACCTAAAAGAGCAATCACAGAGAACAACCCGGAGACTTTGTAGTAAATGACCATAAAGATCATAACCGCTACAAAACCAATCACCAAGGAAATCATAGCCTGGCGGATGCTGTCTGCACCTAAACTAGCACCAATCGTACGCTCTTCATGAACAATGATTGGTGCAGGTAGAGCCCCTGAACGAAGAACTAAAGCCAATTCCGAGGCCTCTTCAGGGCTGAAGCTACCAGTGATTTGGGCCTGGCCACCTTCAATCTTCTCATTCATTCGGGGAGCAGACTGAACCTTATTGTCTAAGACAATAGCCAATTGGCGACCAACATTTGCGCCGGTGATGTCTGCAAAGGTTTCGGAACCCTCTGAGTTAAAGGACATCGAGACACTGGCTTGCCCGGTTTGGGAAAAGGACACTCTAGCGTCACGAATCATATCTCCTTGGAGGAGGACTTTTCGCTCTAACACATAAGGGACCTGAGAAGTGACCTCTTTGGTGATCGGATCACGTACTTCATTATACAAAAGGACTTGATCGTCTTTTAACGTCTCAGGAGTACCGTCTTTCGAAACAAGCAAGAAGTTTAACACCGCAACCTGGCCAATGACCCGGCGAGCTTTGTCTGGGTCGTCTAGGCCCGGAAGTTGGATGATGATAGAGTCATCACCCCGCCGCTGGATTGAAGGTTCCTTCACTCCCAACTGGTCAATTCGGTTTCGGATTGTTTCGAGTGCCTGTTCAACACCTCTCTTCTTGATCCGTTTGGCTTCTTCGGGCTTTAAGGTCAATTTATATCCTGCATCTGTCTTCTCAGCAATATAATCAGGCTCAACCAATCGTTGATAGATGTCTTTGCTGAGGTCCAGCTGCTCATCTGCCTCTAGGTTGATCAAGATATTTTGGTCTTCATCAAGCTCAACCGAGTCATAGTTGACTGCTTCATCTAGGAGAACCGACTCCATGGCTTCTGAGGTCCGTTGGAGTACGTTTTGCACCACAACATCGACTTCAACACCAATATCAAGGTACATCCCTCCTTGGAGGTCTAAGCCAAGAGAAACCACATTATCCAGTCCCTTTGCTCGAAGCTGGTAATGATTCAGTTCCTCTTTATAGAAGGACTCTAAATCATCTCCGAGCATCGACTTCAAGGGGTCGGTCAGGTCAGAAAGCCGTCGGCCTGGTTTAAGTGCCAAAACGATAGATTTGCCGTCTTGCCCCAGAGAAATCGCCGTGACTTTTCGTAAGTTGGTGAACAAACCGTCGAGCTCGGAACCAACTTTTGAAATGAAGGTTTTATCCTTATACTCGGGCTTGAGGACTAGAAAGACCTCGCCTTTGGCTTTTTCTAAGGAAAACTGGTCCTTTAAAATCCCTTTTAAAATCGGGTTTTCCAAAGGAACGCGGCTTTCGTTGGCCATGAGCAATTGGATACGACCCTTTTTAGGGTCCGCAAGGGCCAATTGAAAGACTTGAAGCGGCTCAACCAAATCTTTGATTTCGCTGAGTCGAGTCTTCATGTGGGCGACTTTAGCCCCAGGCTCTTGAGGCATAAATGTCCTCAAGGTGGGGATGTCATAAAATAATGCGGCAGTAATCACTGCCATGATCAACAGAGCTTTGGCGGGAAGGCTCATCTCGCCTCTAATGAGGGTTAATTTTCAGGGTTTACGCTTGTAATCTGATCTTTTTGAAGTTTAACGACCGTATTTTGGGCAATTTCAAGTTCAAGAAAATCTTTGTCTGCAGGAGTCTTTTTAACGGTGCCGTGTAATCCGGCAGCGGTAATTACGAAGTCTCCGACTTTAATGGCTTCAAGCATCTTTGCTTGTTCTTTTGCCTTTTTTTGTTGAGGTCGGATGACTAAGAAATAAAAGATCATGAAGATCGAACCGAATAACATCAGTTGGCTCATCATGCTCGCCTGCCCTTCTCCTTGTTGAGGAGACATGGCATGTAGGTCTGGGATCAAAGAAAACATAGCAGGGAAGTCCTGTGATAGTCTGGTCGAGAATAAATAACGATAATCTAAACCCTTACCTCTCAAACAGCCTCGCGTCAACCGCTAAGTTGGTTGAGGTCAGGTCTCGTAAGGCAACACTTGCCAAGGGTTGCTGGTGAGTCTTATAACAGTCAAAAGAAGTTTTTAAACTGGAGATAAGTTGAAGATTGTCATTGCCGGCGCCGGAGAAGTAGGCTTTCATTTGATCGAACGGCTTTACCGAGAGGGGATTTCCTTGTCGGTGATTGATACGGACAAGTGGATTTTGCAAGAGCTAAAGGATAAATTTGATATCCAAGTGGATCAGGCGAATATCATCGACTCCCGGTTTTTGCGAAAGGCGCATCTAAAAGACGCCGACTTGTTTTTGGCGATTACCAACTCAGACGAAACCAACATGATTGCCTGTAAAATGGCCAAGTCCGCCGGAGTCAAGACGACGGTTTGCCGGATTCGTTCGGTTCAACTTGAGGGGGCCAAAAAAGATGCTTCGTTAGCCTCTTTGGGGATTGACCATATCATCAACCCGGTGGAGTTGGTCGCCGATGAACTCTGCCAAATGGTGATCGCCCCAAACCTCGTGGACCGGCATTTGTTTGACGAAGGTCGGCTGGCTCTCTTTGGGTATCAAGTCCAAGACTACAACCGGTTTGTAGGAAAAACATTTGCCGAAATTCAATCTCAACTTCGAGGCCTCTCCATATCTCTAGCCTTGTTATCGAGGCAGGAACGGTGTTTTTTGCCAGACCCGGAGCACCGACTAGAAGTCTCTGATCAACTCTACGTTTTCTGCCCCACTGCCCATCATGCACAATTGAGAGAAGAAATGGGGTATACCAAGGTTTCAGCGAAATCCAAACGGGTGATGATTAACGGTGGAGGGCACATCGGGTTGCGGCTGGCTAGTCGGCTTGAAAAAACCGCCCACCAAGTCCGGATTATCGAGCCGAACGAGGTTCGGGCCCAGCGTATCGCCGGAAGGCTCTCAAAGGCAATGGTGCTTCAGTTTGATGGGACCGAGTTGAAAAAACTGGAAGCCGAAGGGGTCGATGAACAAGATTTCTTTATCTCGGTAACTTCCTTAGAAGAGGTGAACTTAACCGCTTGTTTGATGGCGAAACAACACAGTGATGCCAAGGCCATATGTCTGGTGAAACAACAAGAATTGATCGCTATCTTAGAACGTGCGACAGCGATAGATCGGGCGATCAGCCCTCGGTTAACAACCTCTCGAAGTTTGGATCAGTTTATCGGAGAAGGACGGGTCAAGTCGGCGTTCTCTCAAGGATCGATGCAAATTTTAGAGCTTTACCTACAAAACGGCTCCAAAGGGGTCGGCTTAAAAATAGGGGATTTAGAGTTGGGCGATGCCACAGCAATCGGCATGGTGAAACGGGGCGAATCCTTTGTGATCCCCTCTGCTAGCTTGGTTTTAGAGGCCGGTGACTTGATCCTTTTATTGGTTCACCGGCTCGATAAGCCGATGATTTTAGAAAAATTTGGTCTAGGCTCCTGATGCAGTACCGTTCGATTTTAAAGGCCCTAGGGGTCATAATTTTGCTGCTGGGAGGGTGTTTAGTCATCCCCACGACCTATTCTTGGTGGATTGAATCCCCAGACCTTAAGGCTTTTTTGTTTTCCACCTTAATCAGTTTGGTGACTGGGGTCGGCTTATATAAGCTACCCAAGAGCAAAAAACCCTTTAAAAACCAAGATGGCTTTGCTCTCGTTTCTTTTGGGTGGCTTGCAGCCGGTCTCTTTGGGGCTTTGCCTTTTTTTCTCTCTGGGGCAGTTCCTAGCTTCACAGATGCCTATTTTGAATCTATTTCTGGTTTTACGACCACCGGGGCCTCCATTTTTACGGTCATCGAAGACAAACCCATGCCACTTTTACTTTGGCGCAGTATGACTCAGTGGCTGGGGGGGATGGGGATTATTGTGTTGACCATCGCGATTATCCCCTACCTCGATATTGGCGGCATGTCTATTTTTCAAGCCGAGGTACCGGGGCCAACGGCCGAAAAACTGACCCCAAAAATTCAAGACACCGCAAAGGTTTTGTGGTTTATCTATTTTGTTTTTACCGTGATTTTGGTGGCCCTGCTTTGGGCCTTCGGGATGAACCTGTTTGAGGCGATCAACCACGGGTTTGCGACGATGTCGACTGGGGGGTTTTCCACGAGGAATACCTCTGTCGCCGCCTTTGACAGCCCAGCTTTAGAATGGATCATCACTCTTTTTATGGCCGTAGCAGGAATGAATTTTGCCTTGCATTTTAGGTTTTTATTTCAGGGGTTTAAACTTCAGTTTTATCGCCAGGATTCAGAGCTCTTGTTCTATTTGACAGTCATTCTAATTTCCACCGTTGGGGTCACGAGTCTGATCATATTCACTTCAGGAGGAGCGGTCGAGCCGACTCTTCGCGGGGTTGCCTTCACCGTGGTGTCTTTAGTTACAACGACCGGCTTTGGGACCGTTGATTACGAATTATGGCCCATCTTCGGGCAAATGTTACTTCTATTGTTGATGGTGATGGGCGGTTGCGCTGGAAGCACCGCAGGGGGCGTCAAGTCGGTGCGTTTGATGCTGGTTTTAAAATACATGTATGTTGAGTTGCTCAAGATGCTACACCCCCACCTGGTTCGTGACGTCAAAATGCAAGATACAGTCGTTGAGCGCTCCGTCTTGAACTCCATCCTCAGCTTCATGTTTATCTACATCACCGTGATGGTGTTTTCCATCTTGTTGGTGAGCTTACAGACCCCTGACCTCGTAACCAGTATTTCTGCGGTTATCTCCTGTCTTTCGAATATCGGCCCTGGGTTAGGCTTGGTTGGCCCCACGGATAATTACGCTCATTTGGCCGACTTTACCAAGTGGGTTTTATCACTCAACATGGTTTTAGGCCGGCTAGAAATACTCACTCTTCTGGTCTTATTTTTACCTCAAAGCTGGACGAAATAAAATGTCTTTAGCCAATCATAAGATTCTTGTCATCGGCGGCGCCGGATACATCGGCAGCCACGTTGCCTTAGCTTTCCAAGATGCTGGTGCTCAAGTGAGTGTGTTTGACAATCTCTCTACAGGGCACCGGGAAAATGTTCCGTCAGGGGTCGAATTGCTTGAAGGGGATATCCAGCATCTCGGGATGCTTGCAGACCTGTTTTCACGCCCCTGGGACGGTGTGGTTCATCTTGCTGCGCTCAAAGCGGCTGGTGAGTCGATGGAGGAACCAGAACTCTACAGTCGAGCAAACCTGATTGGAACCTTGAATCTACTTGAAGCCTTCGCCCATAAAAAGGACAGCAAACTTATTTTTTCGTCTTCAGCAGCGGTTTATGGCGACCCTGTTCGATTGCCAATGGACGAATCCCACCCAACCAAGCCAGTAAATTACTACGGATTTACCAAGCTGGCGATTGAAGACTATTTGGACTGGTTTCATCAGCTCAGAGACCTTAAATTTGCGGCGTTACGGTATTTTAATGCCGCCGGGTTTGATCAACAAGGTCGAATCACCGGCCTAGAAGACAAACCTCAAAATTTGATTCCTATTGTGATGGAAGCTGCGACAGGCGTTCGTGCTGAAGTCCAGGTCTATGGTGATGATTATGACACCCTCGACGGAAGTGGGGTGAGAGACTATATTCATGTATCTGATTTAGCCCGAGGGCATGTGGCGGCCTATCAAGCTCTCTGCCAGGGCACTCAAACCCTCAAGTTGAATTTGGGCACCGGGAAAGGTTATTCTGTATTAGAAGTATTACAGATGACTGCTGAAGTCTCTGGCATTAAAATCCCCTATAAAATCACCTCCCGCCGTCCCGGAGATCCAGCCACAGTTTTTGCCTCTGCCGAACTCGCCAATAAGACAATAGGTTGGAAGGCTGAAGAGAGCGATCTTCGATCGATGATCGAAACCACTTGGAACGTTTATAAAGAAACAAAACATGTATGATCTATTAGTGATTGGGTCTGGCCCTGGTGGGTATGTCGCTGCGATACGGGGCGCTCAATTAGGGTTTAAAGTTGGGCTGATCGAAAAACACGTTGTCCCCGGTGGCACCTGCCTTAATGTGGGCTGCATTCCTTCAAAGGCGCTGTTGGAATCCACCCATCTTTTTGAAAAGATGAACACCAAAGGCACTGCGTTCGGGGTTGAGGCTGACTCATTGACCGCAGACTGGAGCCAGATGATCCAACGAAAGGATCAAATCGTTGCTCAAAGCCAAAAGGGTCTGAACTATTTATTTAAAAAAAATAAAATCGACTTGTTCCAGGGGGAAGCCTCTTTGCTCAGCAACTCGCAAGTCAAGGTTCGCGGTGAAGAAGAAAAAACCCTAACCACAAAAAGAATTCTAATTGCCACCGGCTCCAAACCAGTTGAGCTGCCCTTTGCTCCATTTGATCACCTGCAAGTGTTGAGTTCTACTGATGTTCTGAGTTTGCCGTCTATCCCAAGTTCTCTGATGGTTATTGGCGGTGGGGTGATCGGTTTAGAAATGGGTAGCCTCTTTACCCGGCTCGGCTGTGAGGTCACTGTCGTTGAACTCAGTGATAGCCTGCTGCAGGGTATGGATTCGGACCTTTCAAAAGAATTGTTAAGGTGTTTGAAAAAACAAAAATTCAAGTTTAAATTAAAACACCGATTGACCTCTTTAAACCTTGAAGAAAATCAAGTGACCGCCAAGTTGATCGACCACAAGGACACCGAAGTCTCCTTAGAAGCGGAAAAGGTGTTAATTGCGGTGGGTCGCCGACCGAATACACAAGGTCTCGACTTAAAAGATCTAGGGGTTCAACTGACAGCGTCTGGTGCCATCGAAGTCGACGATTCCTTTGAGACGAACATTCCCGGTGTGTTTGCGATTGGCGATGTGATCGGCGGCGCAATGCTCGCCCATAAAGCCAGTGAAGAGGGAGTTTGGGCGGTTGAACTCATGGCTCAACATAAGCCTCAACGGTCCCTAGTTCCCGCTGCGGTTTATACTCACCCTGAAGTGGCTTCGATCGGGTCAACTGAGGCGCAACTCAAAGAGGGTAAGATCGAATTCCAAGTTGGACGGTTTTCTTTTAGGCCCCTGGGCCGAGCGTTGGCTGCCGGAGAACCTGATGGGTTTGCCAAGGTTCTCAGTGATCAAACCACCGGAAAAATCCTAGGGGTGCACTTGATTGGGGAGCGAGCAACTGACCTCGTAGCGACTGCTAGCTTAGCGATCGACCAAGGGATGACCGCCTCCCAACTCGGACAACTGTGTTTTGCCCACCCTAGTTATGCTGAAACGCTCAAAGAAGCCTCTTTGGACGCATGGAACCATCAATCAATTCACCAATGAACCATCCCTTTTTTTCCCAGTTTCCGGACGCCCATTACTTAAAACACCAAGGGCACACCATCCCCTTGCAACTGACAGCTCCTGAACAAGTTAAGGACTGGTCAAAGGTGTTTTTTCCGTTCCCCAAATCACCAATACATATCACCGGTGAAGACCGTTGCTCTTTTTTAAATGGTCTCGGTCCGACCGATTTGAGGCAATTTAAGGCAGGTGAGGGCACCAGATGTCTCTTTACTAATGCTCATGGCCACGTGATTTTCGACACCTATCTAGCGGCCTTTGAGGACCATCTTCTGCTATTCCCTGAGCCGGGAGAAGAGGATAAACTGCTAGCCCATCTAAAATTCAATGCCATCATGGATAAGGTGGACTTTGCCACAACGGATAAGTTTTTTGATTTTGCGTTCGTTATCGGCGAGTACACTCCCCTTGAAAATGAAAGAACCGTGGAGCACCGACCGGGCTACCGCGTTGTATTTTCGGAGTCTTCCTTGTTTGAAACTCTGTTGATCTCTGGTTTTACCGCCATTGGGTTTTCCTTATTTGAAGAGTTACGCCCAATGTATCAAATCGCTCGTTCCGGCGTTGACTTCGGCGCCGGCCAGCTTCCCCAAGAGGCGGGGCTAGAGGCCTATATGAATTTTCAAAAAGGTTGTTATTTGGGGCAAGAACCGATCAGTAGGGTTACCTTTCGGGGGCGATTACAAAACCGGTTGGAACAGTTATGCTCCGCTGCACCACTGGAAGCGGGCACACCCATACTTCATCAAGGCAGCCCGGTAGGCCAAGTAACTTCAGGTTCTCAGCTTCAAAGCCCCCAAGGCTTTTTTAGTCTCGGGTACGTCAAAACAAAATTAGCCGACGAAACGGACCTAGAACTCAGCGCTGGCGAACAACGAATAACGGTCCCCAGGTTTTTGAAACCAAAACCTGAGGCGCCTGAGAGCTAATTTTTTTGCAGCAGGTGGCTCATCATCTCTCGTTCGGTATAGAAACCCGCTTGAGAGGCGATCCACTGGGCTGCAACCAACGCGCCTGAGGCAAATCCACCTCGATTCCTCGCCCGATGGGTGAGCTCGATGGTGTCAAATTCGGAGTCGAAAAGGATTTGGTGAGTTCCAGGGATGTGCCCCCCTCGAACCGAGGCAAAATGCAATTCATCGTCTTCAGGTCGGCGGTCCAGTCGCTCGGTGGCAAGTTTGTTTTTTTTATCCAAATTTTCTAAGAGCAACTCGCCCAAGGTGAGGGCTGTACCGGACGGAGAATCACGTTTTAGTTTGTGATGGGACTCCAAGGCCAAGGTGTCGTAAAAATCGAACTGATTCACCATCTGAGCCGCTTCTTGTACAATGGAGAAGAACAAATTAACGCCAATAGAGAAATTTGACGAATAGACCATCCCTACACCTGCCTGGGTGACCCATTCTTGGACTTGAGCTTTTTGTTCCAACCAACCGGTTGTACCCATCACCAAAGGAATTTTCAGGTCCAGTACTTGTTTAATGTTCTCCAAAGCCGCTTGGGGGCTGGTGAAACAAATAGCGACCTCTGCGCCAGCGGTTGAGCTTTCGTCGACATGAGAAAAGTCAGCTTCCGGTGCAAAGGGGTCGATGGTGGCAATCACCTCAACAGGCGTATCCTTTGACATCGTTTTGATCATCTGGCCCATTTGCCCATAACCGATTAACACTGCTTTCATACTTCCCTTTTTTCGTTCAATTGAATAGAGTCTATGCTCAACCCTAACCCTTGTTCTCTTTGATTTCCAGCCCTATGAGCGAGGAAAACGAATTTTTAAGTAAAATGCAGTCTTTAGGGGTAAAACCGCTCAAAAAAGACGCGCCCTCAGCCGCCAAGAGGACGGTACGGACCCAGCCTATCCAACTGCAAAAGCCTTTCGTGCCTAAAAGCCCTTCAAAAAGCTTTAACCGACCCAAAAGCTCACGGCCTAAAAAAATAACCCGACAATTTGAACCGGATTGGACCATCGATTTACATGGATGCACCGGGGACGAAGCGATTGACCTCTTAGAGCGGGAACTACACCATGCGTGGCAAAAAGGATACAGCTCGATGCTGGTCATCACCGGGAAAGGGCTCAATAGTTCGGTCAAAGGCGGGGTATTGCCCCCGAGAGTGATGGACTGGCTGGATGAAGACTCTCCTTCCTTCGTTTACTCTATTGAACATGCACCGATTTACCTTGGTGGGACCGGTGCGATCCTCGTATTCTTCGAAAAAAATTAACTTCCCAATCTTTTTACACTACAATTTTGCCGCTTCTGTAAACTGTGCAAAAACTGTGTGAAACTCTGCCATTTTCGCCCTGAGGCCAACAAATATCGGGGTTTATTCGATCCAGGCAGACTCATAGTTTGAAAATAATTTAAACTTTTTTCGTCTATAAAATCAGCATAGTGGCTGTGGTTGCCCATGGATTGGGGCTGGAGCTTTTTCGAGAACCAGTTGACAAAAACTGATCTTCAAAACTTTTCAACAGCAAGAGGCGTTTAAGCCCCTTCTGTTGAAGAATTGTAAGGAAACTAACAAATATATACGTCGGTTACCAGAGAGGGTCTTGGATCTCAACGATCTCATTATTCTTGATCTTAAAGGACCCCGAGGCGACAGATTTTCGGGTAACGATCGGGGTAGGAACTTTGCTATTCCATGAGCCAACAGTCCCGTCTTTGCCTAGATATATTTCAACTGAGGCTTGCAGCGGGTCTACCAAAAATTCTTTGTCTCCAAAATTCCAAACCATATTGCTGGTGGTAGGTGAGTCTTCCGGAGCTTTCGAATCATCAGTCTTTTGGATCACAATGTGCCGATCTTTACCTTCCCCTTCAGAGCGGGTGTCTAGACCGAACTTTGTGGCCAATTGGTGAGCAAGACGACGGTGAAAGGAATTCATGGCACTGAGGTGCCGTTCTGTGCCTTCTGCGTTGAGAAATTCAGTGAACTGCTCACTCAGCTGTTCACAGAATTCTTCTTCACTCAGCTGATATTCATCTTGTCGTGGTTGCATAGTGCTCTCTAGTTTGATTCATTAGTGTGAGGGACGCATTTCCCAATCGATCCGTCGCCGCATTCAACGCCACTGACCCAGGTTGCTCCTCGAAGGTCTGAACCTGTAAAGTCAGTCCCTTTGATCAAAGTACCTTTAAAGGTAGCGAAACGTAGGTTTGTTTCTAGGAATTTTGCTCCCCTGAGGTCGGCCTTATGAAAATTCGCTTTTTCAAAATTACTTGATTTAAAAACCTTTCCTCTCAAGTCCGCTTTAAACAAGGTACAACCGGTACAATTGTTTGTAGCCATCAACTTAATCAAAGCAGACTTATAACAAACCCCAATGGAACCTTGCTGGCATCGAAACCCTTGCAGCCAAATCGCTCCTGAAAGGTCTGCGCCTGTGAAGTCAGCACCCTCGATCATCGCGTTGCGGAAGTTCGCGGTGACTAAGGTTGCATTTTTAAAGTTAACGTTTCGAAGATCGGCATTCATGAAGCTGGTGGTGAACAGGAAGGATTCCTCAAAATTCACCCCTTTGAGCTTCGCCCCGTCTAAGGTCACTCCCAGTAAATTTGCTTTTGAGAGATTTGCCCCTTCAAATTCGGTGTTTTTGAGGTAGGCATTGGTCAAGTTACAACCAGGACAATTCCCCTCTTTTTTAAGTTTGTCCGCGTCGTTATTACATCCAGCGAGAATCAAACCCACAAGAGCTAGCAAAGGCAATAATTTTTTCATCGGTACCCATCCAATCGTATGTGTTAGCCCTTAAAGCTAAGGGAGTCATCAGTGCAACGCAAGGCTTTTTTACGCAGAACTGGTACCAAAAGTGCGAGACAAACCAGATTGTCGCTGAATTCTCACAGAAAGGGATTGCTCAAAGACCTCCAAATCTCCAATAAAAGAAAATTTTTCCTTAGACCGGGTGAGGGCAGTATAGACCAACTCCCTTGACAGGCCCTCTTTAAATACAGGGGGCAAGATCAGGGCAATGTGGTGATATTCGCTGCCTTGGGATTTATGGACAGTGCTACCGTAGGCAACAACATATTCAGGTAAAAGGCCCAATGGGTAAGACACAAGGTCTTTGCCGAATTTGAACCAAACTTTGGTTTTCCCGTGCTCGGGCCAAGCGAGTCCGACATCCCCGTTAAAAAGGCCCAACGCAGGGTTGTTTTTGGTGATCATCAAGGGCCAACATTTCACACCATCAGTTCGTTGATTTGCGATCGACTCAGCCAACTGATTGACCCCTTGAACTCCGAAGGGTCCCTGTTTGAAGGCGCAAAGAATCGCCTGGTTGTTCAAAATTTCAATCCCTTGTTCAACTTTTTTAGCAGACCAAAGAGGAGCGTAGAACGTTTCGATTATGGGGCTTAATGCCTTTTTCAACCCCCCAGGCTCGGTGGCTTGAGAATAACATAGAGCTTTCCCATCGAAAAAACTGTGTAAGTGATCTGCCCCTGACAAAACCGCACTGCACATCTCCATCAGGGCCAATTGATCTCCAAAGCGGAAGGATTCTGATAAATGCCTGTGGTGCTCAGCTAAGCTGCCCTTTGTTTTCGACAAAGGCAAAAAGCTGGTTGGTTGGTCTGTCGATCGTTGAGGGGCCGAAACACTGACTAAGTCCTTTAATACGGCTCCTGACTCGACTGAAGCCAACTGGTTCGGGTCTCCCATAAGGATCAGCCTTGCACTGGTGGGGATCGCTTCTAGGAGCTTACAAAACAGAGGTAAGTCGATCATGGATGCCTCATCAACAAGCACGAGTTCACAATCAACCTGCCGGGTTTTATGGTGCAGGAAACTTGAGGGGTTGACCGGATCATACCCTAAAAAACGATGAATCGTTTCGGCTTGAACCTCAAAAACCGTTTCTATTGGAGACCCGTTCGGGAGGTCTTGTTTTTGCTCTTCAATCGTTCGTGTGAGCCGAATGGAGGCTTTGCCTGTAGGAGCCAATAGCCGCATTCTTAGAGGACTGAGCCCATTGGAAAGCTGGCCTTCTTGAATGAGTCGTAAGATTTTGAAGGCGGTGGTTGTCTTCCCGGTCCCCGGACCGCCAGTGAGAATCATAAAGTTAGTTTTTAAGGCAAGTAAACAGGCCTCTTTCTGACCTAAGGCCTTGGGGGTGGTAAACCATTGTTCCAGTTGTGCCTGTTGTGCTGAAGTGACCTTGGAATCCGGTTGAGAAAGTCTTTGGGTCAGGTTTTCAATGAACCTCGATTGGTAATCATAGTATTTCTGTAGATAAAGCAGGTCTCCTTCTAACACTATGGGGCCGGTTTGTTCGGAAGAAGCTAAGAGCCCTGAGTTCTCGAGTTCCTGTTTGATCTCATCGGCCGTTGGTGGCTCAAATGAATGGGTGGTTTCGTCAACGGTCAGTTCCGAAAGAGCTAGTTGTTGTAGGCTGATCGCAACATTGCCCAGACCATTGGCCCGGCGTAGAAGGGCTAAAGCAACCTTTAACGTTTCACTGCCACCTTGAGGGCAAATATATTTAGCAAAAAATGTATCAAAGTGATCGATCACCCCAGCCTGTTGTAGCGTATTCAAGGTCCACTTCATCATAAAGCTCCAAAGAGTTGATCTAGCCGCCGAATTTCTTCAGCGGTAGGACGACAAAAAGAAACGCCGCCGGTTTCGGTCCCGACCCCTCGTAAAAACAAGTAGACACACCCTCCAAAATGGGTTTCATAATCGTAATTTTCTATCTTTAAAGCTAAAAATCGGTGGACCGCTAAACTATACAGCCAAGCCTGGAGGTAGTAATGATGACCTTCCATTTGTTCAGATAAAGCTTTTGTATTGTAGTCCGTAGCCGATTCTCCTAAATGATTCGATTTATAATCGAGTACATAATATTTGCCTTGAGACTCGAAGAACAAATCGATAAAACCGGTCAAGAAACCCTCTAATTGCTCAAAGTCGAGTTCCTGTAAGGCTTCACGGTAGCCTTTAAACTGACCTTGCAAAAACACCGAGGGCAGGTTTTCAGCGGTCAGGCAGGAATCTCCAGCAAAACTCAGGTAAAACTCCATTTCGATGAGCCTCTTTGTTCTGTCAATACAAGACAATGAGACTCCAGAACCCAAAAGCGGTTGTTGTAGACAACTCAGCAGCCACTTAGAGACAAGTTCAGCCCAGAGATCCACGTCGATTCGGTATTGGTCTAAAAATGTGGTCACCTGAGTGGTTAGATACTCCGGTTCTAAACGGTCAAAATTCAGATTTTCTAAGAGTTGATGAAAAAACAAGCCCACATGGGCCCCTTTGGGGAATTTCGCCAAAAGAACCATGAATGTTTTGGTGGACGATTTTGCCAACTGGCTGACAGTTGGATGGCTCGACGCTTTCCTGATCAAACCGCTGTAGCTACCGACCCTAAAGTGGCTCTGGAGGGTACGCTCTAACAACCAAGGGGTGAGAGTAGGTTCCGGTCTTGGGTTTTCAGTGTGTCGGGACAGCCCCTTAAACTCAGCGGTTTCCCAAGAAACCAATGGACGAATTGGCTCAAAAAAATTGTTCAATTCTTCTTCTAATCCTTGGGCACTGTATTTCCCAAAAGACTCCTTTAACTGTAGGTAGGGAAGCCTTTGAGACACAAGGTCTTCTAGGTAGTTTGGTTGGGCCTCTGGAGAGGAAATTAAATACCAAAAGGCGCTGTACTCCCACTCCCCAATCGGACCGAAATAAAGGTGGTTTTGGTGCTTTGCCCGGGTGAGGGCGACATAAAGCAACCGTAAGTCTTCAGCCAACCCCTCAGTTTGGAATTCCCACTGGTGGTCTTGTTCTGGTTCCAAATCCATACAAACTTGGTTTTCTGCCCCTGGGAGATGAAAAATTTGAGGAGAGTTTCCTTTGCGAGTCTTGGGAACTTTAGAGGTCCACAGATAAGGAAAAAAACAAATAGGGTATTCAAGTCCTTTGGATTTATGGATGGTCACTAAAGTAACCGCTGGTTGGTCGCTCGCTTTGGGCTCAAAGTACGCCGTCGAATCAGTTTGTTTGATTTGTTCTTCAAGGAAACATACCAATTGGTGAGGTTTGAAATGATTGAGCGATGCCTCCTTTTGTAGCACTTGAAGCATTTCCCTCAAATTCGCCCAAGCCTGTTCGCCACCCGGTTGCTTGAGAAGATTTTCACCTAAAGGTACCTGTTCCATCCAAAGGTTGATCATCGTGGAAAACCCACGATTCACCCAGAGTTCTGACCACTGGTTAAACCGGGCTAGCCAATCTGCTAACTCATCACCCTGGCTCACCAAAATCGCCATCTGAGCGGTGGACAACCCAAAAAAATCGCCACTCAAGGCCAAACGAACCCCTTTATGCCGATGCGGGTTGATCAACGAACTGAGGAATCGGTATAATTGAGTCGCAATCGGAGTTTTAAACAACTCAGAGCTGGCCTGAAATACGGCGGGAACTCCATATAGTCTAAGGGCTTTTTGAATCTGCACCGCTTGTTCGTTTTTTCGAACCAACACGGCAATATCTTGGGGTCCGACCGCTCTTGGGGCAGCTCCTTCGTGGATTAAAGTATTTGAACCTAAAAGCTCGACAATGTCTTGAGCCACCAATTTCGGGATGTTTCGGTTCGCCCAGTCGGCCTGAATTCGCTCAGTGGATCGGTTATGGTCCGGCTGGTCTGTTTTTGGGCACCAGTGTACGACCAAGGGTTTACATTCCCCATGTGTATCGCTCATTCTCGGTCCATGGACCCCCTGAACGGCACTAAACTCAATGAAATCGAAATAGAACGCTCTAGACGCAGACCTTCCAAACAGGTGGTTTACAGAGTTCACTAGCCGTTGGTCTGTCCTCCAATTGGTGTCTAAACCCCAGATATCATCCGCCGCCTGTCTCGCTTTGGCATAGGTGAAAATATCACCTCCTCGAAAGGAATATATCGCCTGTTTGGGGTCTCCGATTAAAAAAAGGCCGTGGCTGGGAGACCCAAAAAAACGATGAAATATTTTATACTGCAGTCCATCGGTGTCCTGAAACTCATCAATTAAGGCAACCTGATAGTTTTTTTTCACCTCCTCAACCAAGAGTTCACCTTGGCCCGAGTCAATGGCCTCCTCCAATCGTACAAGGAGGTCTTCAAAAAATCTGACCTGCGAACTGTCTTTGACGTCCTCTATCCTTTGTTTGATCGACTCCAAGAACTGACCTAAAAAGGCAGCACACCAAAGGGCGCCGTATTCAGAAAGCCCCGTGGACTCATCAACCAACTGACCAGCGATTAGAAAGAAAGGGTCTTCAGGTATAGAGCCGGTTGCTTTTTTAGAACCAATAATCTTTTGTTCGCTGAACAGTGCAAAATGTTCCGGCAACTGGTGGTTGGTCGTTGGCTTTTCAAACCATGCTTGAATCGCTTCAGCCCCTTTGAGTAGGCTGGCTTGACGGATTTTATTTCGGTTCAGACCAGTTGCTTTTTCGAACAAACCTAACAACCGGGTAGGCTCCCAGAGTTGTTTCGCTTGTGCTTTCAGCTGATCGAACCGACTGAGGCTCATCGGCCTTGGTTCTGCCGGAACAAGGACGTTGAGTCTCGCTTGCTGGTTTGCTGTTGTATAGAGCTTGAGTAGAAACGTTGGATCAATATGCTCTGCAGCAAGTAATCCCAAGTGAAATTGATCCATCAAATAGGTTTTTTGCCCCCAGAAATCGGCTACCGCTTGTTTGACGATCGGCCTGGAATCCAACAACAGTTCGTCTGAAAAAGACTGCCCACTGTCAAAGGCATACTGAGTCAACACCCTCGAACAAAAACTGTGCAAGGTATATATTTGGGATTCGTCTAGGGACTGTACGGCCAACTTTAGCTGTTTTATCCGCAACGACTCGACCCCTTCTTGCCAAGCCGATGAGACAAGCTGCGTTAAATAAGGATCGGACTCATCTGAAAAACCGGGCTGCCCCATGGCAGATAAGGCGAATTGGAGCCGTTTTGCAATTCGGTCGACTAATTCTTGCGTGCTAGCCTTGGTGAAACTAACCAAAAGAATTTTTGGGAGTTCTAAAGGCTCAACAGGGTCTAAAAGAAGTTTTAAGACCAGGTTGGTGATGGTATAGGTCTTACCTGTACCTGCGCTGGCCTCGACCATTTGAATACCTTTGACAGGGATTTCGTTTAGGTTCAGCGGTCTCATTGTAATTCCTCTAAACTGTCTCGTAAGGGAGAAAACACGACACTAGAAAGTTCTGTGAATTTTTCCTGAAGCCCTGTAAATTCTTTTTCAAACAAGATTTGATCGTTGCCAAAGGCCCGTTCTAAAATTTCAGCGAAATCCCCGTAACCAAGACTGTTTTGCCAGTTTCCTTTCAACGAAGAGAGGGTTTGTGTATCCATCCATTGATACCCAGGCCCAGGAAAAAGGGGTAAAGGCTCCTGTAAACCTTGTTGAAATAGTGCAGCTAATGACTCTAAAATTGCTCCTGGATTCGAAACCGGTTTTAAGAGAAACAACCAACCAGATTTCCCAGGGGTATGCCTGCCTAAAAGGTGAGTTTCACATCCACCAAGGACATAGTTCGCAAAGAGATGTTCGACCCACTCGCTCAAAAAGACTTTTCCACCCAGTTTAGATGCGCTCCACATGACCCGTGGTTCTCTTTGAACCTCCCCGGTCAGCCGAGCGCAGCCAAGCTTCAATTCTCCTTTGATCAAACCTGGTGAGAATTCGCCCTGGGTGAGTTCCTTCCAGGCTTTAAAGGAGACTGCCACCCGGTCATAGGCATTTTCGAATTCATTGATCCCTGCTTGGTTATAAGGTAATAAACCCTGGGCTTTGATGTTCAGAAAGACCGTTGATTTTGATTGTCCTTCTTTGAGCCCGTCAATGATTTTAGCCGACAGGCTATACCGCTCTAGGTCGTCCAGTTCTTGAGGTTCTCTATCTTGTGCGGTGACTGAAAAATCCCGAAATTCCAACCCCAACCCTTGACGAAAAAACCCTCCTAAAGGGTCCTTATAAAATCCCTTAAGTTGGCTCAACCCAATTTCCTGGTCTGATGACGGGGATGAAAGGGACAGATTAGGTGGTTCAAAAGACTTAGTTTTCGCTGAGGCGGAGCGGAAATCTAAAGGGTCGAAATTTGCAAAAACAGGTTTGGAAGGATCGAACCCTAGGGAAGCAAAGGGAAGCATCGGGAGGTCCGCCTGAATCACTTCACTGGGCTTCTTTCCGCCAAGAAGAAATCGTTGATCTAAAAATTCTAACAGTTCAGAAATCACCACAGATCCTGGGTTGATCGACTGATCAAAGGAGCTTAACCCAACGTAGCTGATCGTTAACCTGTCGCGCGCAGCGAGAATAGCCTCTAAAAATAGGTACTTATCATCCTCTTTTTTTGACCGATCTCCTAAACGAGGTTTTTCTTTTGTTAGGTCGAAACTTAAGGGTTGCACCCGAGAAGGAAATTGTCTGGCGTCAAGGCCCAACAAAAACACTTGGGAGAAGGGTACCGTACGCATCGGCTTCATTGCCGAAAACGTAACCCCTTGACTGAGAAAACCATGACTCGGCTCATCGGTTTCTACCAATTGGTTTAAAAACTGGGCTAGCCCTTGGCTGTCGAGCCGAATCTTTCGGTCTGCGAAGGATGCCAAACGAGCGACGAGGGTTTGAAAGCCTACTGCCTCGGGATCTGACTCATCTCCGTTACTAAAGAGCAGTTTAAAAACTTTGTTTAAAAAATCTACCCAGTCCTGAAGCGTCTTTTCAGTCGACAAATCTCGATTTATCCCTTGGAAAACCTCAAAAAAGTGGAAGAACCCATTGAGCTGTTCAAAGTCCTTTCCCTCGACACCCATCAAAGGGCTGACTCCCTCAAATAGGGTGTCTGAAGACATTGCGTATCCAAAAAGTACCCGCTTTATCCCGAATTCCCACGTATTAAGATTTTCCTCGGGCTGACCAAAGGTTTTCTTTTGTGATTCATCCAAACCCCAACGAACACCAGCACTGCTAAATAACTCTTCAAGCCAATCCACGGTGGACAAGGTAAACCCAAAATTTGTTTGAATCATCTCGAGTCGGACCCAGTCTAAAAGGTACGAAAGTTCAATCCTCTGCTTCGGTTGTTCAAGCAGAGCAAACAACTGAGCCAGTAGGGGGCTGAGTTGGACAGGGCTCCGATCTGCGACCGAAAAGGGAACCTTAGGCGTCCGATTAAACACACCGGCTACCAAAGGCAAATAGGTTTCTAAATCGCTGACTAAAACCAAGAAATCTCGAGGTTGAGCGTGAGGATCCTCTTTTAAGGCGAGCAAAATCTGATTCTTTGCCTGTTCAAGCTCTCTCAGGGGGGTGTGTGCTCGAAAGATTTGAATGGAGCGGTCTAGAGGTAAGGACAACTGTTGTTGTGTGGTAGCTGTTGTTTGGGCAAGCTCTTCCTGGAGGTGGTCCAGTAACCGGACGGGTTCAGGCCAATGGTAACAATCTTTTTCGTCGACCTCAGCAAACTGTTCCACCACGAGCGCTTGAAATTCCTGTCCCATTCGGCCTAAAAAGGCTAGTAAACTATTGGCCTGCTGGTGATACTGATCTTCAAAATTTATATTTTTTTGTTCCGCGTCTAATGAGGCTCTGATCCATTTTTTCGGTGCAATCAAGTCGGCCCAAAAATCATCGGTTGGGTTGAGACTATAGATATATAGTTCAGTCGCTTTCGAAATTGAACGCAGGAGCTGTATAAAGCTTGGGGGTAGGGTCGACAATCCAAAAATAGAAATTCGCTCAGGGAATCCTTTTGGTTTTTGCCCGGAGTCGATCGCCTGAATAAATTGTTCGGTTAAGTCCGCCCAGTGCCCTGAAGGGAGTCGATCGCAGAGCAAATTCCACAATTTGCCTTGCCAATCCCAATGAGGGGAGTCTACCAAAGGCGCACCTTTGAGTTCAAACTGACGAATCCAATCGGGCCGATACACTAAGTATTGATCAAAACAATCGGCTATCTTTTGCGCCAACTCCAAACGAACAGCGCTTCCCGTTTGTTTGGTTAAATATTGAGAGATAAGCCCTAGTTCATCACAAAGAAGGGGGTCAGTAAAAATCTCATAGAGCTCTAAAGCTATCGATTCACTGTTCCACCGATTCACCGACTTCGCTTTTTGCCCGAACATTAAGTAGAGACTCCGTTCTAACAGCCGTTTGGGGAAGTAAACCTGGTCATTGGCCCAAATACCGAACTCCGATGCTAGTTGAAGAGAAAGCCATTTGGTCATCCCTGGGTTTTGGGTAACCAACCACTCGGATTCAAAGGGCCCTAGGTGTTTGGAACCAAGCACTGTGGAGAGTTCGTCAAAAAGAATTTCGACTTTATTTGATCGGATGAGATGTAAAGACATGAATCATTTGGATAAGTTGTTCAGTGTGCTTAAGGTATCAGAGCTTGAATATTTTTTCTATAGGATCCCTCTTTACGGCGAAAATCCATGAAATCTGTTGCAAAAACGGCTCTGAATGCCTATGAATGATGAGTTGAAACATTTTAATCTATCTATTCGATGAAATACACCTACGCTGCTCCCCAAACAACCGCCTTAGATCGGATTCTTCCTCAAGAGCCTTTGTTGTTGATGGGAGCAGGTCCTGTTCCGATCCCTCACGCTGTAGCTAAAGCCAATGGCGTCGTGATAAACCACCTCGGTGACACGATGAATGAGGTGATTTCGGGGGTAAAGAATATGGCTCGCTATGCCTTCCAGACGTCCTGTGATAAGGTCATGGGAGTGGCGGGTCCGGCATCTGCTGGGATGGAAATGGGGGTGAGTAATTTACTTTGGCCGGGCCGAAAGGTCTTAGTCTTGGTTAATGGCACCTTTTCAGCCCGAATGGGCGCGATGGCCGAAGCCGTCGGAGCTGAGGTTGATTATCTCCGCTTCGAAGAACCTTCGATGATCGATTTTGAACAGGTCGTCGCTCAGCTTAAAAAGTCTAGATACGATGTCGTTACGTTAGTCCAAGGCGAAACGAGCTGCGGGATTTACAACCCGAATCTCATTGAGATTGTAAAAGCCTGTAAAGACGCTGGGGCATTGGTGATTGTTGATGCCGTCGTAACGCTCTCTACCATGCCTCTTTTAATGGATGAATGGGGCATTGATGTCTGTATTACAGGCGGCCAAAAAGGGATCAGTTCGATCCCTGGGGTGAGCTTGATTGCCTTTTCAGACGCCGCTTGGGAGGTTGTCGATTCCCGAAAATCAGTCATGCCCCATTGGTGCCTTGACGCCCGTAAAGCCTACCGGTTCTGGGGAGAACAGCAATATCATTACACAGCGCCTGTCCCCGGTATTTTAGCGTTGTATGAAGCCCTTCGGTTGATCTGTGAAGAAACGCTAGAAAAAAGGTTTCTCAGGCACTTGCATAGCTCTGAAGCCCTACAATCTGGAATTGAGACCATGGGGCTTGAGCTCTTTGTCCCGAAGCCTTTTCGCTTAAATTCGGTTGTTGCGATCAATATCCCCGAAGGAGCTGATGGCTACCAGATTAGAAAATGCATGACCACCAAGTTCAACGTGGAAATATCTGATGCGTTCGGTCTGAATATCCTACGGATTGGTCAAATGGGCGAACAGTGCCGGAGTGCCAATCTGTTTAAAACCCTCTATGCGTTCGGGATGTCGCTTCGAAACCAAGGGATAACAGTGGATGTTGCTTCTGGAATGGCCGCCCTAGAAGAAGGGCTAGCAGGTGATCTGACCGATTATGTGCCTTAAAAAGCTAACCCTATTTGCAGCATTTTTCCTTTGCCTGGGCAGTACTGTAGAAGCAAAAAGTCGAAAATACGTTGGGGTAGAGCGGTGTTCGACTTGTCACAATGATCCGCCCTTAGCTGTTGTCCCGAGGTGGTCAGCAGGGCCCCACGCGAAAGCGTTCAAAACGTTACAATCGCCGCGAGCCCTACAGATAGCGGGGGAAATGGGAGTCAGAAAACCAACTGAGTCTTTAGCTTGTTTGGTCTGCCACAGCACGGCGCCGAACGAAAAAAAGCCCATTTCTGGCCGAGGAATAAGCATGGACGAAGGGGTGAGTTGTGAGGCCTGTCACGGGGCGGGAAAAAGGTATGCGAAGTTTTCAGTGATGACAAAAATTGGGATGTTAAAACTCAGAAAACCCAAGGATGGCGTCAAAGAGGCAAAAAAATACGGCCTATTGCTTCAAGGCGAACAGGGCTGTGTCCGATGCCACAGCAAACAGATTAAGTATAAAGGAGTAACTTATCCCAACCCAACCTATAAAGCCCTCGATATCGAGGCAGGATTACTAAAAATTAGACATTGGCACTGAATTACTGTTGACAGTGCTTCGAAATTGAGTCAGAGTCACTGATTCAAAGGTATTCACCTTCACGACCTCAGGACTGAGATGTTGAACGGATTATTAGGTAAGAAAATTGGCATGACGCAAGTCTTCAACGAAGACGGCGTCCGCTTCCCCGTAACTGTTATCCAAGCTGGACCAGTTACCATCATTCAAAAGAAAACCACCGAAAAGGAAGGCTATGAAGCCGTCCAGGTTGGTTTTGACGAACTTAACGAAGCTAAGGCTCGCAAAGTTAATAAATCAATTTTAGGTCACCTTGGTGAGAATAAGGCAACTCGGCATCTTCATGAGTTTGCTGTCTCGGATATCAACGGTGTCGAAGTTGGTCAAAGCTTTGATGTCTCAATCTTTGAAAAGGGCCAGGTCGTTGACGTCTCTGGAACTTCAAAAGGTCGAGGTTTTGCTGGCGTAGTTAAGCGACACAATTTCGGCGGCGGACCTCAAAGTCACGGTCACCGAAGATTCAAACGCTCCACTGGTTCTATCGGTCAATCCGCTACACCATCACGAGTTATGAAAAACAAAAAGATGCCTGGGCACTATGGAAATGCTCGAGTAACTGTCCAAAATCTAGAGATCATTGAGATCCGACCAGAGATGGGCGTGATCTTGGTTAAGGGAGCGATCCCTGGACCTTCTGGTCGACTCGTTGAAATCAAGAAGGCCGCTAAAGGTTAATTGATTCTCAATTTTTAGATTTGAAAAAAAGCGGCCTTCAAGCCGCTTTTTTTTTGCCCTTTTTCTTTTTCGGGAAAAAAGCGGCACTTTTTATATATTCATGTATTTTAATTCATTTAAATGACCTTAATTTTTCAAAAATTTATATGCGACTCATCCTATAAGATGGTCCATGAAATTAAGTTTTAGGCCCATTATAAAAGCTCGAATTTTTTATATGTAATTTCTAAATTATATTTGTTTGACTTTTCACATTCCAAATGCATAACCTAAGAAACACAAAATGTGGGTATAATTGAACTTATCCACACGTTATGGTTAGGCCTTGTTTTTCAAAAATGTCTTTTAACCGAATTCAACCGAGGTGAAGCTCGGTCTCCAGATTTCAACAGGGGACTTGTTTGCTGTTTCCCTGCGGCACTGTTTATGATTTTCTAGGGCACCTCGTAAAAACTTGCCGGAATATGGGCTCATCCAGGGAATAAATTGGTTGAGAGCCCTTAGCATGTAAGCACTCACTTTCAGTCTAACCAAGGTTTTTCATGCACCAATTGACCCCAAATTCGCCTTTTCCTGAAAATACCGGAACAGAAAGCTACCAGGAGGTTTTGTCTCGGCAAAAGGATCAACAGTGGCAGCAACTCGCTAATATAACAGCAGGTCAGGCGCTAGAAGCTTGGTTACAATCACTTTCTCATTACACCGAAAAAAGCTATCGAAGCGGTTTTCGTCTACTAGCAGAACGCTCTGTTTTTGATCCCAACCTGTCGCTACAAGAATTTTCTCTCGTCAATCATGAGGCCAAAGTCGACGACATTAAATTGAGCCCCCATTGGAGCGAAGCGACTCGGCAAGCCAGAGCTGCGGCCTATATCGGTTTCACAGCGTTCTTGCAGCGCAGAACTCAAGGATTAATTCATAAAGCAATTTCGAACCGGGAAGGGGCTAATAAGACATTTTTTAAGGTGAGAGACAAGGTTAAAACTAATTATTTAAATGAGTTGGAAGTCGCTGAGTTTTTCAAGCATTTAGAAAGTTTGAACCAAAGGGACGCGTTGATAGCAAAACTCATCCTGCAAGGAGGAAAACGAAAGGGAGAGGTGCTTAGCTTGTTGATTGAACAAATCGACTTCAGACAACGTTTGATTCGTTTCAAACAAAGTAAAACCAAAGGTGCCGAAAAAGAAACTTGGATCACCTACCCTGAGTCAGTCATGACAGAATTGAAAAATTACCTCACCGACAGGATCAAGGGTCTGTGTTTTGTGACAAGAAATAATCGTCAAATTTCGCCTAACCAATTGGATAGGAATTTTATTAAAGCAGGGGAAATAGCTGGAATACCCTTTCCTGTCACTCCTCACGTTTTACGAGTGACCTTGGTGACTAAACTTAAAGGTTTAGATATACAGGATTCTGATATTATTAAGATTACAGGCCATGCCAGCCCGGTGCAACTGCTGGCCTATGACCGGCGAGACCCCGCCGATAATGCGAGTAAACAGTTTTCTTTTTTTTAGAATTAAACCAAAAAGAAGAACCATCTCAGATTACTTTTTCAAGAAAAAAGAAGCATATCGAAAGGAACCGGGGGCGTGGGATACCACCGCACTCGCAACCATGATTAGCAGTAGTGCGTAACGGGAACTTTCTTCAAGCCAAGTCAACTGACTCACAAGCAAAAGCTTCGCCATGATCACTAAACCGCGGTGTTCAAGGAGCCAATTGGCATTGTTATTAAAGAACAACAACATCAACAGGCCCCCAGACACTAAAACCGCGATAAAGTATACATCGGCCATCTCAGCGCCAAACCAAACTCCACCGACGTAGAGGCTGATGGCGATTAAATGAGCGGTCCTTGCGACGATACGCATCCATCGCAAGGGACTGTTATCACTTATTCGAGTCGCCATGAGAATCTAATCTTCCTCAAGCAGCCGCTCCAGGCTACCAAGTAACACAGCCATGGACGCCAAAGAAGCAATATCTTGGGAAAGATAAGCAACCATTTCCTCTTTATACTCTTGATAAATTGAGTAATTTTCTTCCATGAATCGATTTAATTTCGCTTCTGGTTCTTCGCTGTTTCCATCTAACGCAGCTGTTAAAATCTGCAACCGAATGGATTGACATCGTCGAACTAAAACACTTCGATGCCTTTGTTCCCATTCAGAGCTTAGCTTTAACGCCATTAAATCAGCTTGAAGGCCGTTAATTCGAAAGGAAGCCTCTAGGCTATCGTTGAGCATTGCAGCCTGTTCCATCGGCAGCCCAAGGCGTTTAGAAAGGCGAATTGCAGGCAGACTCTGTTCAAAGAGCGGTAAATAATTGATCGCCTTCGAAAGCTCACTACTCACCTCTTTTTCGGTTAAACTCTTCACATCAGTCTGGAACTTTTTGATTTGAATCTCGTTTAGACTACGCAAAGCTAAAAGTTCAAACTGTTTAACAGAGTCTTGATATTCACCGATCAAGTCCCAGTTTAAGTTTTTATTTTGGTGTCTCAAGATTAGACCGAATACAATCGGAACCAAAAACTGTTCGATTTGTTCTAAGAGGTCATAAGCTAAAGGCAAGTCTGATTTCCCTACTTCAGCCAAAATTTCTTGCCGGATCGCCTCCAAAGAGAAGAGTTGATCCGCAACATGATAGGCAATGATCACGTCTAGGCCACTGCATTCAACAAGGTCCCTTATTTTGGGCAACAAGGTAACCCCCGCTCGGTCGAGCAAATGGTTGACTAAAATGGTGCCAATAATCTGGGGTTTTAAGGGATGCTTCACCACCGTGATATCAACCTGTTTTGCCAAGTTTGCGGGGAAATAATTCAAATAGAAATCTTCTAAAATAGGGTGATCCAACATCTTCTCGTCCGCCATCACCTCCTTATAGAGATCCATTTTGCTATAGGCTAGTAAGACGCTTAAGTCAGGACGAGGCACACCTTGGCCTGCCCGATTCAACAAGTCTTCGTCAGTACTTAGCCGCTCGGTTCGTCGGTTAAGGAGTCCGCTTTTTGTGAGACGACCGATTGCCTTGAGGAAAGGGCTGACGTCTTGCTTGCTTCGAGCAAAGTCGAGACTCAAAACCCTACCCTGGGCTTGGTTATGTTCAAGCACATGGAACGCGATTTCTTCAGTTAAGCTTTTTAACAACTCTGAACGTTGAGCCTGGCTCACTGTTCTTTTGTTGATTAACTGGCCAACCAAAATCTTTATATTCACCTCATGATCGGATGTATCGACCCCTGCGGAGTTATCGATAGCGTCGGTATTCAGGCGGCCGCCGGCGAAGGCAAATTCTACTCTAGCCTCTTGGGTTAGACCTAGATTTCCTCCTTCGCCAATCACCTGAACCCTGAGCTCTGAGGCTTCGATCCTGACGTTGTCATTGCTTGGATCACCCACCAAATGGTTAGGCTCACCGGTCGCTTTCACGTAGGTTCCAATGCCACCGTTCCAGAGCAATTCGACCGGTGCTTTTAAGAGCAACCGAACCAATTCCTCCCCGCTAACCGAGTCTAATTCTGTCCCGATTGCGTCCTGGATTTGAGGGGTTAGTTCAATGGATTTCGCACTGCGGTCAAAGACACCGCCCCCTTGGCTGATCAGTTCGGCATTAAAGTCCTTCCAACTCGATCCTGGGGTTTCAAACAGCCGCTTTCTCTCAATGAAAGTCTTTGCAGCGCTTGGCGCAGGGTCGATAAAGATGTGAATGTGGTTGAAGGCTCCAACCAGGCAGATATGTTCGGAAAGCAGCATCCCGTTACCAAACACATCTCCCGACATGTCACCCACTCCGACCACCGTAAAATCTTCCTTTTGAATGTCTTTCTTCTGTTCTTTAAAGTGTAGCTTGACGCACTCCCAGGCCCCACGAGCTGTGATCCCCATCTTTTTATGGTCGTAGCCCTCACTACCCCCTGAGGCAAACGCATCTTGGAGCCAAAAACCTCGTTCAACGCTGATCTCGTTGGCCGTATCAGAAAGGTGAGCGGTCCCTTTATCAGCGGCAACCACCAAATAGGGGTCCGGTCCATCCAGGACGTTTATACCCTCGGGGTGAATCACTTGATCTCCAACCAAGTTATCGGTTAGAGAAAGCAAGCTGTTCATAAAATGTTTATATTGACGCTTCCCTTCCGCCATTAACTCAGCCCGGTTTGATGTCTGCCGTTTGATGACAAATCCGCCCTTTGAGCCTTCAGGAATGATCACCACATTTTTCATCATCTGGGTTTTCATTAACCCTAGAATTTCGGTGCGAAAGTCATCTGCTCTGTCAGAGTGCCGAATCCCGCCTCGGGCAATCATCGCTCCCCTTAAATGAATCCCTTCAACATGAGCACCATGCACATAAATTTCATATAAAGGCTTCGGTAAGGGCATCTGTTCGACGTTGCCGCTCTCGATTTTCACTGCTAAACAGGCTTGAGGGTCATCGATATAATAGTTTGTGCGAACCGTTGATTGGATCAGGTTTAAGAAGCTTTTGAAGATGATATCCTCTTGAACGGTCTGCACCCTAAAGATCTCTTGAGTGATTTCACTGACCAAACGATCCGGGGACGCTGACTCACCTTCAGGATTGTGCTTCAATTCAAAAAGTTGGAACAATAAATTAACCAACTCCTTGTTTTCTAAAAGACACTGATTGAGGGAAGTTTTGGCGTAACGTGCATCCAGTTGCAGGTAATAATTTCGGTATAACTGGAACAAATTGACTTGGTCTAAATTAAAACCTGCGGAAAAAACCAACCCGTTGAGGTTGTCTGACTCGGTGCGGTCCAACAAAACCGCCAACAGGACCTCTTCGACCCGTTGCCTAACCGTACCGATCTCTTCAGAGCCGATGGGGCCGTGAGTGACTTGGAATTGATATAAAAAGCCTTGTTTTTGTTCTTTAAAGGCAAAATCAAACTTGTTTTCATCAATAATAGTCATCCCCATCCGATGTAAATGAGGGATCAAGTGGCTTAAAGTCACTTCAGCGGGCAAATAGACCGAAAGCTTGGATTCGCCCTGGCTTCTATCGGGTTCGAACTCCACAATTGTTTGGTTCTCGGAATCTAAGAGAAACAGGTTGTTTAGGTCAGACAGGGCCTGTTCAGCTGAAAATGCCGCTTGGTATACTTGGTCAAAACTCGCTAGATAAGGTCGTAATCTCACCACGGAGTCTGGCTTCTTCTGGAACAATAATCGTTCGAGTTGCTCAGGCCAACCGAGGGTGATTTGGTCAACCCACTCTTCTAATGCAACGTCTTCTTGAGGGGTTTCTTTTTGCCAATTGTCAGGGAAGTAAAAGACATGGTGGCTGTATAAGTTATTCCCTAAGTGAATGTAGTACTTAATCTCTGGTTCTAGACCAAAAGAGTGAGTCAGTTTTCGGTTGATTCGTTCAAAGATTTCAGGTGAAAAATATTGATTCGATAAACAAAAAGTAAGCCGTAGATAGTTCCGGGTTTGGTCGATATAGCGATATAAACGGCAAGATTCAAACTCTCTAATAAATTGAACCTGATCCAAAATCGCACGCATTTCGTCACGATCAAGCCGAAATAATTCACTTTTTGGTAACTTTGTAAACAGTCCAAGCGCTTGAAGATACGTATGACTTGATCGAGATCCGGCAAATTCATGAGCGACTTGCATGACCTTTTGACGAGCGACCGGGATCTGTTCTGAAGGACTGAACGTGGATTTTCTAGTGAAGAGAATCAAGAAGTAGATCAATTTAACCCGACCCATTTCGTCTTCATCGACCGTTAAGACAAGTTGAACAAAGTCTCTACGGTGAACTAAAGATTCGGTTTCAAGCTCAAAAAAGTTTAATCCTAACTTAGAGCGTAAGAAAAAATTACCTAACTTTGAAAATTGAGGCAAAAATTCCTGCACCATGCCCGGCACCCGGCACAACCCCTTGGGGTTAATCAGAAAGTCAGGTTTGAGGCTATTGAGCTGGATTTCATACACCTCTCCATAGCCTAAAAATACGGCTCCGCCGTCGCAAAGCCACTGGAAAAGCTCTTTTCGTTCTTCTTGAACATCTGCCGATTCCCTCGAGGTATTCCCTTGTTCAGCATACCCCTGGGCAAGCTTTAACATCGGCTGAAAATCTTCGGTAACCGCTTCAACACTGGTAAACAATTCTTGTATTTCAACCAGAAGTTTTTGAGCATCCGTAACCTCCATCTCCTTCACAACAAAGGTGATTAAACTGTATTGAGGCAGATCCTTATTGGGTCTATCGGAGTCAATGACACTGAGAAGTGTGCCTTGATCGTCAAATTCTAGTTGGACTAAAGGGTGATTAAAGAACGAGAGCCGAACATCATTGACTTGTAGTAACTCAATCAAAGAGTCCACGAGAAAATTTCGGTCTAATGTGAGCAGGTCAAACTGAACATAGGGGCCATGATCTTGAACGTAGTGAACTTCGCTGGTCTTATAAGCGGAGTTCTGTCCCTTGGCCGACTTGAGTAATTCTAGGGTTTGGCGTGCTATTTCGAGTGCTGCCGGGGGTTCTAACTCGACTAAGTGGTGGGAATTCAGATTGCTGTAGAAGATAGAACCGACTTGATAGGTTAACTCTCTCAACCCAGCATCACAGTGTTCTTTTATCCAATCGTTGAATTGCTTTCGACGGCTCGAAAGTAATTCAGTTTTGTGCATATTGATATGTTCTCGGTATAGTTCTTCGCTCATCCCTCCCCCTTAGTGGATGGTGTTTTCAACGTGGTAGAACCTGCCCTACCTTATTTCAACGATGTTCCTTTAACCATGCTAAACTTTTTTGAACCATTTGCTCTTCGGTGTGGTCGTGAATGATTTCGTGACCGGTATCTGTAAAGGCGATTAATTGTTTATCTTTAGGTCCTGAGTTTCTGAAAAAACTAGCAACTTTTTCCGGCGAAACAACCGTATCCGTTCGACTATAGAACACTAACAACGGTAATTTAAGTAACTTTGCATTGTGAAGCAATAATTCGGACCAACGTAACATTCCTTGGAATAAAGAAGGTGATATCGTGTTGAGTCGTAGGGGGTCACTCGTATACTCTGGCCACTTTGTTTTGATCGATGTGAGCCCTTTTGGATCAAGGGCTTTCGGGACCGATCGAGACGGGTCATTGCGACCAACTAGTTTTGAAATCCCTTTACCGATCAAGCTAAACATCCCTCCAAATCCAGCGAGTGGGGACGTTAAGATTAACCCTTTGAATTGATTCGGTTGATTAATACAATAATGGGACGCAATCAACCCGCCCATGCTATGGCCGAACAAGAATGTCGGTGTGTCGTTCAAATGGTTTGGGTTGTTGGTGATAAACCAGTCTAATGTCTTAATGTATTGATCAAACTGATCGATATGACCTCTGACTCCGGCCGAAAGGCCATGTCCCGGTAAATCGAAGCCATGAACGGTGTATCCTGCCTTGTTTAATTGCCGAGCAAATCGGTCGTAGCGGCGATAGTGTTCGGCGAATCCATGGACCAAATATATCTGCCCTTTAGGGGCGTCCGCCTCCCAGGTACCAAAAACGACTTTTTGTTGCTGGCAATCTAACTGTTCACCGGTCAGCATGCTCGTCCTTCGGTTTTGATTTTAACTTTGATTCTTCCCCTGACATTAACCTTACGATATTCGCTTTGTGGAGCAAAATCAAATAAAGAGACAAAATAGAAGCTAAATAAAGCTCGTCACCTGTTTGATTGAATAGAAAGGTTATTCCAGGCAAAAGCATTAAACCACAAATTGCAGATAAACTGCTGATTTTTTTCCAAAGAAAAAGGCCTATCCAAATCAAAACAATCGTTAGAAAAACTCTCCAGTCAATAGCGAGCCATACACCAAAATTGGTTGCCACACCCTTTCCACCGGAAAAGCCCAAAAAGATCGAGCGGGTATGCCCGAAGACAACTAAAAAGCCACACACCAAGGTCAGAGCTTCGGGGGCCTTAAATATTGAGTGGCTCAACCACACCGCTAAGGCTCCCTTGCCGAAATCCAAAACAAACGTCGCTAAGCCTGGCCATTTTCCACCGGTTCGCATGACGTTGGTCATCCCGATGTTACCACTGCCTTGGCTTCGAGGGTCGATCCCTAGAAATACCCTGGAAATCACGACGCCCCAGGGGATCGAGCCCAGCAAATAGCCGGTTAGCAGCACCCAGTACCAAAGTTCAAAATGTAAGGTTTCTTGAATGTGTATACTTAAATGTCCCATGTTATTCCTTGATTTTTCCGCCGCCGATGACCATGTCTTGATGATAAAAGACAGCGGCTTGGCCGGGGGTTACATCTGCTACAGGCTCGTTGAAAATAAGCTCAGCTCCATCTGCATGAGACTGTATCGTTGCGAGGCTTTCGCTCGAGTTGTACCGAATTCTTGCGGAAATTTCCTTTCCCCAAAAGGGTTCAGGGTCCTGTTGAAACAACAAATCAGACACCACAACCTTCTGGGTAAACCGTTGGGCTGTTTTTCCTAAGACCACTTGATTCTGGTCTGAATCTAAGGCTAAAACATACATCGGCTGAGGAAAACTGATCCCTAAGCCTCGCCGTTGACCTACGGTGTAAAAGGGCAAGCCATGGTGGTCACCTAGAATGTTGCCGTCAGTATCCACAAATTTTCCAGGTTTAATCAACCCCGACGTGGCCCGTCCTAAAAACCCACGATACCCATCTTCACCAACAAAACAAAGGTCTTGGCTGTCAGGTTTACTGGCCACTTCAAGCCCATACTTCGCAGCCAGTTCCCGAGTTTGAGTTTTATTGATTCCCCCTAAAGGAAACAAACACCGGCGCAGCTGGGCTTGGCTCAGGCGGTACAAGACATAACTTTGATCTTTCGTTGAATCGGCGCCTTTATGGAGCTCAAAGGCCGCTTCGTGTTCGATCAATTGAGCGTAATGACCCGTTGCGAGCCTGTCTGCACCAAGCTTCAGCGCTTCGTCCATCATCGCCCCAAAACGGATTTTCTGATTGCACAGCACACAGGGATTTGGGGTTTCGCCTGCCAAATAGGTTTGTACAAAGGGGTCAACAATGGCTTCTTTAAACTGTTGTTTATAGTCTAAAACATAAAAGGGGATCCCCAGGTCACCGGCGATCATTCTTGCCTGCTCCACAGCTTCAGGAGCGCAGCAACGATTGTCTTTACAGCTTGGCTCCGACCAGAGCCTCAGCATCAGCCCAATCACGTCATGGCCTTCCTCAACTAATTTGGCGGCGACAACAGAGCTATCAACCCCACCGCTCATCCCGACGACGATTCTCATGAACTCTCCATTAGGTTGCGAAGCCCTTCGGCAAGACGCCGAATGTCTTGAGACTCGGTATTTGGGCCAAAACTAAATCTTAAAACGGTGGTCGCAATGTCAGGTGGAACTCCCATAGCCAGTAGGACAGCACTTGGCTCACCTTTCCCTAAAGAACAGGCAGACCCACTAGAGACTTCCAAACCAAGCAAGTCAAGTTGCATCAACATTTGTTGAGCGTTGTACCCAGGAAACAAGAAGCTAACAATTTGGGGTGATGCTGGGCTACTTCCCTTCAACACAGCCTGCCCTAAGGGGCCTAACTGCTCTGCTAACAATTGATTTAGCGAACTAAATTTCTGTATTCTCTCCTTTGATTCAGCCTGCCAAAGTTCCAAAGCTGTGGCCAGTCCAACGACCCCCGGTATGTTGGGAGTGCCTGGGCGAACGGCTTGTTCCTGGTCCCCACCAAACTGTTGGGGCCTCGCTTGGTTCGGGTCCCTTAAAAAGAGGCACCCAACCCCTTTAGGACCCCCAAATTTGTGACCTGATAAGCTCAAATGGGTGACACCCAGAAAAACCGGTGATTTGCTGTTCCCGGCAAACCATTGGGCAGCGTCACAAAAAAAGAAAATCCCCGCCTCGTCGGCGATACGACCAATCTGTTCTACCGGTTGGACAGCCCCTGTTTCGCTGTTTACCCCTTGAACCACGATCATCCGGGTGTTTTGTTTTATTTTTTTTTGTATGTCGCTTAGCTTTACTTGGCCCTGCGAATCAACACTCAACCAATCCACTTCGATTTGTTTTGAGCTGACCAAAGCCCGTAGAGGATTGACAACAGAAGGATGCTCTGTCGGGCAAGCCACTACATGGTCGCCGGTACTAAGGGCTCCATAGAGGGCTAAATTGTTGGATTCTGTGCCACCGGAAGTAAAGACTATTTGCTCTGGAGCAACCCCTAAACAGATTGCGGTACGGCGGCGAGACTTTGCCAGTGCAGCCGCTGCCTTCTGACCAGACCGATGGACTGATCCGGGGTTAGCTGAACCCATCCAACCCAGCATCTGCTCAACCACCCGAGGGTCCGTTGGAGAAGAGGCTGCGTGGTCAAGATAGACGCTAGGCTTCATTCACATGGAAGGGTTGAACCTGCTGGATTGAATAGCTCAATTGACTTGGGAGATTTGTTTTCTCTAGGCCAAGTAATACGTCTGCGTTGGCTGAGATTAAAATCTGTCGGCCAAAGGAGCCTTCGTCGATCGGTAAAGGAATGATCCCCACAACCGGGGTACCCTGCTTTTCGAAATATTTGATCAATCGAGTGCAGTGGGCTTCAAGAGCCTCTTGTTCTGGCGAGCTGAGCTTGAGCTGGTAAAGGTCTTTTTGAGAAGCGCTCTCATCAAAGCTGAGAGATTCAATGGCTGACCAAGATTCAGCCCGAAATCGGTTGTTTCCTGTTCGACGGGACTTCCCAATCCGAATCAACTGTCCTTGTACCAGGCCGTCAGTGTCAGAAAATTTGTATTCAAAGAGACCGTTGTCTTCAGTGATCAACTGGAAGTAGGGGTGATGTTCATCGGCAACTCGCAAGACAACAGCCTGTTGCGGCGCTCCGTGACCACGGTACCCGCCTTCACGGTACTTAAAAGCAAACCCCTCCTCAGAGGAGAGACTGAGCATTTTTTGAAGCAAATCAGTTTCAAACAAAGGTTGGTCACCGAACTTCTGACACCCGTGTTTTTGCCATTGGGTTTCTTTCGCCTCCAGCAGCTCGGGTGCTTCTTGGTCTGTCAAAAAAACTAATTCTTTGCAATTTGGGCAATACAAAGGCCGTAACTTAAACATCCACTATCCTCACGAAAACCACAGACTAGCGTTTATCGGGAGTTTTGGCAATGTGATTTGGACACCGAGGACTAGACAGAGGGCTCAGTAATGTTGAAAGTTAGAGGTCTGTAAACAAGAAGGAACTATGGCTGTTGAACGAAATTCTGTCGTTATCGAAGAATACCTGCAAGCGATTTACGGCATGCAAAAAAGCGAAGAGTCCGTGAAGTCGGTATTATTGGTTTCTCACTTAAATTCAAGCCCTTCAACGGTACACGCCACCCTCACTCGGATGCAGAGAGATGGCTTGGTCTCCATGGGGCCCAAAAAGCAAATCAAGTTGACCTCAACGGGCTTTCAACAGGCTGAAGAGCTAGTCTACAGACATCAATTGGTCGAAACCTTTTTATGCCAACATTTAGGGATCGATTGGCACGAAGTTCACCAGCATGCTCATATTTTGGAGCATGGCCTGACGCCTCTGGTGGTGAAGAAATTGGCCGAATTTCTAGGAAACCCGGTCCACTGTCCCCATGGCAGCCCGATGCCAGGAAAACACCTCCCTGAAGGGATGTTGTTTCTAAGTGAGTTGCCGATCAATCGCCAATTCGAGGTTGTCTTAGTCGACGAGTCCTTGGAGGATTCAGCCGAATTAATGCTGTTCTTTCAAGAGAATAAACTGGTCCCCGGCGAATGTTTGATCCTGCTCGACCGGATTGAGGCAACCTCGACCTTAAGACTCCAACACGATAAGGATATCTTTTCTTTGCCCTTTGCAGTCGCCAAAAAGATTGGGGTTTTCCTGAGTCCTATCCCTTAGACTTTTTAGCATATGCAGCCCACTGCAATGCTGTAAAACAAAGTAAGATCGCAAAAATCCCATAAGCCGCCGCCGAGGCATAGCCCATTTCCTGTTTGTGGAAGGCAAGGTCATAGAGGTAGTAAACCGAGGTTTCTGTCGTCCTCAGCGGACCTCCTTTGGTCATCAATAGGATTTCTCCAAAAACCTGAAAGGCCAAGATCGAATCCATCACCACCACGACTAACAAAGTTGGTTTTAATAACGGCAGGGTAATGGAAATGAATTGTCTGATTTTTCCTGCCCCTTCAAGAGAAGAGGCCTCATAGTATTCGTTAGGGATGTTCTGTAGGCCTGCAAGGATCATTACACAATAAAAACCAAAACTCGCCCAGATGTTCATCCCCATCACCCCTGTCAGAGCCCAAAAGGGCTCTTTGAGCCAGTGGTGCCCTTTGATCCCCACCAGCCCCAACAGGTCGTTTAGTAGGCCCACAGGGGAGTAGACTTCGACAAAAAGGGTCGCAATCACCATGACACTGGCAACAACCGGCATGAAGTAGGCGGCTCGGTAAAAGGTTTTAAACCGCAGTTTTTGGTTCAAAATCACTGCCAATAGTACTGCTAAAATTAAAATCACCGGGACAGTCCCGAAAACGAACCAAAAGCTATTGGATAAAGAGTTCAGATAGTGGGGATCTTGGGCAAGTTGACCATAGTTATCCAGCCCGATCCAGGCGGGCGGTCCAGTGTCGCTAGCCTTAAAATCTGTGAAGCTCAAATAAACAGAATGCAAGATTGGGTAGAGGCTAAAAACCCCGAAAATCGCCAGCCAAGGACCTAAGAAAACCAAGGTATCCCGGCGATATCGCCAGCTTCGAAGGGTCAACCTCCGCTCCTTTGGGTCCTTCTTGACGAAACTAGTCCCTTGCCAAACCAACCAAATCAATAGGGTGCACCCGAGGACCCATCCGCTGTAAACAATTGTTTTCCACCAATAATCGACGGTTGGCCTCGGGGCTCGAGGTGTCGGCTGGATCAGCTGTTCAATCTCAACCTGAGCCGTCTTCATGGCGTCCTCAGGAGAATCAAGACCGTATAACACTCGCTCTAAGGCTTCAGAAAACACTTCTTGCACCTGAACCCACTTTGGGTGTGCCGGTGGAGCGGTTGAATGTTCTAGGCTGTTTAAAAATACCAATAATTCGGGGTGTTCTTGCTTATAAAAGGGTAGTTGACTTGCCCCTTTTTTTGCTGGGAATAAGGTGGTAATCCGGCTAGTGATCGCCGATGATGCCTCAGGTTGGACTAAAAACTGTACTAACTGATGGGCTGCATCAAAGTTTTTTGAACTTTTCGGGATCGCTAGCATTTGGCCTCCTAAAAAGGCCACTGAGGACTGGTCGATTTGAGGGCCAGGCAATTTGATGACGATAAACTTCAGTTCAGGGTGAGACTTTCGAAGTCTCTCAACTTGACCGGGCTCATCAAGCATAAACCCCAACCGGCCAGTTTGAAAAAACTTCCGAACCACTTGGTTATCATCAAACAACCCCACATCTCTAAGTTGTTTATAATAGGACACCGCCTCAATAAACTTAGGCGCCGATATCCCGATTTTACCCTGGCTATTTAATAACCGGGCCTGGTTTGACCAAGCAAAGGGCAAAAACTTTTGCCACGTGGAGTAGGAGCCCGTTTTAACCCCATACCCATATATCTCAGGCCCTAAAGCATGGACTTCTGTGGACGCCTTTAACAGCCCCTGCCAGTCCTTGGGCACCGGAACAGAAGCCTGTTGGAGCAAATCAACATTTACATACAATGCGCCTGTAGAAAGGGTCCAAGGATAGGCGTAGGTTTTTCCTTGATAGAGAGCAGGCGCCCAGCCTAGAAGCTGCTTTTTTAAGGAACCTGGTTCTAAAGGAGCCAACCCTTGGGAAAAACCGGCCACCCAGGTAGATCCGATTTCAATCACATCGGGCCCTTCCCCAGCCGCTAAGGCCGTGATGATTTTATTGAGCCCATCTCCCCAAGTCAGTCGTTCGACTTCGACGTGAATTCCCGTTTCCGCCTCAAACCTACTCAGTTCAGGCCTCAACCAATCTTCAGGCCAAAACTGCCAGAATTTCAAAGTCTCGGCTTGCAAGGTGGGCAAAAAGCACCAAAGCAGAGCCAAAATCAGCAGTGTACGATTCATCAAGGCCACTCAATCAAGGTATTTCCCTGTGATAGGTCGTAGCTTTTCTTTCGTTTTTTCTGGGATCAACCCGCGATCTGTCACAATCGCATATTCCAGTCCGTTTTGATGACCACAACTTAAATCCGGTTGGTAGGTTTCCACCAAAGATTTCAAAATGGTTTTCGAATTCCCTACATTTTGAGCCATCACTTTCAAGACAGCTTCCAAGGTCACCTCTTCGTCATACCAGCAATCGTAGTCTGTCGACAAGGCGATGGTTCCAAAACAAAGTTCTGCTTCTCGGGCTAATTTTGCTTCTTGCAGGTTCGTCATCCCGATCACTGATGCACCGATCTGGCGGTGAAAGTTTGATTCCGCTTTGGTCGAAAATAGAGGGCCTTCCATGCAAACATAAGTTCCACCACGGTGATACGTCACCCCTGAGGCCTTAACAGCGGCCTCTAAAGCGTCACAAAGATCTGCGCACACTGGGTCACCGAACTGAACATGGGCAACGATACCCTCCCCAAAAAAGGTTGAAGGACGGTCTTTGGTTCGGTCAAAAAACTGGTCTGGGATCACAATATGGCCCGGAGCGATTTCTTCTTTCAAGCTCCCGACAGCGCTGACCGAGATCAAGTGAGTCACCCCAAGGCTCTTCATGGCCCAGATATTCGCTCGATAGTTGATTTCTGAAGGTAAAAGTCGGTGTCCCCGGCCATGTCGAGGTAAAAAAATCACCTCTTTGCCGCAAAGTTGGCCTCGAATCAATAAGTCTGACGGCTCACCGAAAGGGGTTTCAATCTTAAGTTCCTCGACTTGTTCCAGTTCATCCATCTGGTACAACCCGCTTCCACCAATAACACCGTACTTCATGAGTTCCCTTGAAAGAGCTTTGTTTATATGGGTTTGTTGGGTTAGTTTTAGCCTGTCTGTTAGCTGATGACAAGGATTAGATGAGGACAAGCGCAGGGGAGTGAGTTTGCTTTCGGGCCCCCGTTTTCGGGGAGGTTTTCGGTTTTAAAAGAGAGGGGTCTCTGGTTTTTTGGGGGCGGGGTCATCTTCCCAGCCGAGTAAACCTCTTGAGGCGAAAAGATCCTCTTGGTAAAAAACCTCTTCGAGGCACAACCCTTTGGCCGGAGCCGTCTGCCCCGATATCGACCTGACTTTTGTTTCTAGAAGTTCGGCGATGAGGGAGGTAGGCTTTCGGTGCCAGCCAACATCAACCAACGAGCCAACCATGATACGGATCATTTTTCGCAAGAAATGATCCCCCTCAATGTGGAATTCGTAGGTTTTTCCATCCGGCTGATCGCATTCTGTAATATCAACGGTCCTCATGGTCTTTATCCGGTTAGGCGCCTGACAACCACGGGCACGAAACCCGCTAAAATCATGGGTTCCTAACAGCATGTTCGCTGCCTCTTGCATCGCCTCAAGGTCAAGAGGAGACTTAATCCACCAGTGGTTCCAATCGAAAAACGCACGAGGGTAAGGACCCTGCCAAATTCGGTATTTATAGGACTTGCCGATGTTTTCCCGGATATTAAACTTCAAAGGGACTTGAATCAAATCTTTCAAGGAAATTGACATCGGCAGATTGGCGTTGATGCCAAAAAAGAGCCGTTTGAGCTGAATATCTTTCTCGGGGGGGATGTCAACACAGAACAGTTGACCTAAGGCGTGAACCCCGGCGTCAGTGCGACTCGGGGCCAATATGGGGATCCGGTAACCAATGAGTTCGGAAATCGCCGCTTCCAAGGTAGATTGAATCGTCGGTCCCTGAGGCTGGTTTTGCCAACCTAAAAAATCGGTGCCGATGAACTCAAGCTTGCCTAGAAGACGACGACGTTCAGTCAAGGGCTAAGGTTATCCAGCAGATTCGATCAATTTTTTGATTTTGCCTGGATCAGCACCGATGATCATTTCTGCTTGCTCTCCGTCCTTAAATAGAATCAAGGTGGGGATGCTTCGAACGCCAAACTGAGAAGCGTACTGGGTGTGCTCGTCAACGTTTAGCTTAGCAATCACAACTTTATCCACGTTTTCATCGGCCATTTGGTCTAAAAAAGGCGCAATTGACTTACAAGGACCACACCAGTCTGCCCAGAAATCAACTAATACGGGTTTGTCATTACGAAGTACTTTTTCTTCAAAATCGGAATCACTGAGGATGAGAATGTTCTCGCTAGCCATGGTCGTACTCTGGATAAAGGTTTAATTTGTTGATAGGAATATGTTAGCGGCAATCCTACAGAAAGAAAAGCCCAATATGAGAAAAGTTAGCAATCGAGTTTACCAATTCCCTCCTAATTCTGGTTTTCAAACATCCGGCGGTCAGGCCCGTCTAAGTGCACAAAAGAACACATTTCGTTGAGTCGAGAGTATATCCGCTGACCAACCCGCTCTTCAAGAGTCAAAGGTTTTAACTTATTGTTATTCGGGTCCATTGGACCTTGATAGGTCGTCGTATGCGAGTCGGTGTAGTTAGTTGTAAACAGGGTGGTCTTTTTTTGCGCATAACGAGAAGAAATCAAGTTGTCCAAAATCCCCAACTCCCAATCGGTTCCACGACCTTTACCTAATTCATCGATGACCAGAACATCAATATCACTGATTTGCGCTAACAGCCCGGATTCACTAACCCCTTGGTCATACTGAGATTTAATAGTGGACAACAAGGAGGTGAATTCTTGAAATAAACAAGAAATTTGGTGTTCCAGGGCGAATTCCCGTAGCAGGCTACAGACCAACCGAGTCTTACCGACTCCCACACCGCCCATAAACAAAATCCCTCGCCAATCGCCTTTGGAGTAATGGCGAAACAAAAACTTTGCTGCTTTTAAGGCCCCTACCAAACTGGGGTGAGCCTTGGTGTCATAATTTGAAAATTTTGCATCAAAGAATTGAGCGGGCATTTTGACTGCGTTATAATAAGCGATCTTTTGGAGAGTGTCACGGCACTCACAAGGTGTTGCGACTTCCCGCCCCAGGTGGTCTTTTTCAAACCCATACCCCAAGTCGTCGCACTTTTTGCATACCCCGAAACAAGCTGGGCAACGCTGTGCTGTCGCGTATCGGCCTTTCGAAAGTAATTGAATTTTGGTGCTAGAGCAGGACTTACAAGATTTCACAATGAGGTACACTTTGAAGGTTTTACAGGTTGAGCTTTCTGACTCACCTGTTTAGCATAAACTTTGTAACCAATCCTGCCTAGAGACCTTAACAAAAAGACACTAAATCGCCATGGCCGTACATTCAAACTCTACACTTTCTTTAAGCATTGGCTCGGACCACGCTGGGTTCCCACTCAAAGATCATTTGGCCAAGTGGCTTCATGAAAAGGGATATCAAGTTGAAGACGTCGGTTGCCACAACCTAGACTCGGTGAACTACCCGGACTACGGAAAAAAGGTCGCCTCTCAAGTCGCTTCAAAGGTGGTGGACCGAGGGATCTTAGTTTGCGGTTCCGGGATCGGGATGTCGATCACTGCAAACCGGTTTGAAGGTGTTCGAGCGACCCTGTGCCACAGTGTAGAAACCAGTCGTCTTTCCAGAGAGCACAATGATTCTAACTTGCTGGTTTTAGGGGCTCGGATCGTTTCAGAAGAACTGGCGGTTGAGATGCTAATCACCTGGCTCGAAACGGAATTTGAAGGGGGGCGTCATCAAACTCGGCTAGACATGATCGAAAGCAAATGAAACCAGAGCTTGTGGGAGAATTTGAGCAGGTCCTCAAGGAAGCCGGTGATTTGGCCATGAGCTTTTTTGGACAATTGGATCAGCTCAATGTTAGAGAAAAAAGCCCCAGGGACCTTGTGACCGATGCCGACCTTGCGGTCGAACAGTTTTTGGTGTCTAAACTTCGATCCTTAGTGCCTGGAGCCGGTTTTTTTGGGGAAGAAACCGGGGAGACCGGGATTCAATCCAGCCGGTGGATCATTGACCCCATCGATGGCACCCACAGTTTTATTCGGCGGCAATTATACTGGTCTATCAGTGTTGCTCTCGAAATCGATGGTGTCTTGAGCCTCGCTGGAGTCTATGGCCCTGCCATCAACTGTTTGTACCTCGCAGAAAAAGGTAAAGGCGCCACCTGCAACAATAAAGCGATTCATGTGAGCGATGTCAACGAGCTGTCCCAGTCGATGGTATCCACTGGATTTGCCTGTTTGAGGGCGGGGCTGGAAGACAATAACCTCGATCGTTTTAGCCGAATCGCTTTAAAAACGATGGGTCAGCGAAGGTTTGGGTCTGCTGCTCTTGACTTGTGTTTAGTCGCCGAGGGACAAGTTGATGCTTTTTGGGAAATGGAATTGAACCTCTACGATATCGCTGCCGGTGCGTTGATCCTTGCCGAGTCCGGCGGGGAAATAGTTGACTTTCATGGAAATAAAGTCATCAACCCCAAGGAAGTCGTGGGGACAAACAAGCGATTGACCGAGGAACTTTTAGCGCTCTTTTAGACCCTCAACCAGACTAAGTCACCCCGAAGGATCGTAGGTTTTTCTCGTTAAAAACATAAAAATTTTAACCAGTTACTTTTGATCTTCAGGTGAAGGCTAGAAATAGATAAAGCCGCCTGCTATCTTAAACCAAATCACCTTGACCTGGAGAGTCCATGTACCAGAGCGTAAACCCCGCTACAGGGGAATTCATTGCCGAATACCCTCAGCATTCTGACGCAGAGATGAATCAAATCATCGAACAATCAAACCAAGCCTGGGCCGGTTGGAAAAAAACTTCCTTTACAGAGCGTAGAACCCTTTTACTCAACTTGGCTCGACTCTTTGAAGAACAAGCAGAGACTCTCGGCAAAGTGGTCACCCAAGAAATGGGAAAAATCTACTCCGAAGCGGTCGCTGAAGTCAAAAAAAGCGGTACTATTTGTGAGTACTATGCCAACCAGGGTGAAGAGATGTTGGCTGATGAGGTGATTGAAGCTGGATTTGGGCGATCCTATACACGATATGAACCCATGGGGATTGTGTTGGCTGTAATGCCCTGGAACTTTCCTTTCTGGCAAGCGATACGGTTCATTGCCCCCAACCTGATGGGTGGGAATGCCTGTTTGCTTAAACATGCACCCAATGTTTTCGGCTGTGCCTTGGAAATCAAACGAGTCGTCGAAGAAGCGGGGTTCCCGAAACATTTGTTTGATTGTCTGCTCATTGAGCCCAGTCAAGTTGCTTTGGCTCTTGAGGACCCAAAAGTCAAAGCGGTGACCTTAACTGGAAGCGAAGGCGCTGGTATGGCGGTGGCCCAAAAAGCAGGTAAGGAACTCAAAAAAGCGGTGATGGAACTTGGTGGCTCTGACCCTTTCATTGTCTTAGACGATGCTGACCTCGATCGGTGTTGCCAAACCTCAGTCAAAGCACGGTGCTATAATGCCGGCCAGGTTTGTATTTCCGCAAAACGAATGATCGTGGTTGAATCCCAGTACGATGCGTTCGTTAAGCGGCATCAGCAGATCATGGAAGAGCTCAACATCGGTGACCCGATGCTGGCTCAAACGGACATGGGGCCCATGGCTCGTGCAGACCTAAGAGACGAATTGCATCGCCAAGTTCAGCGCTCGTTGAGTGAAGGGGCGAGACTCGTCACGGGCGGCCACCTCATTGACGGACCAGGTAATTTCTACGCTCCGACTTTATTAGCCGACGTCACCCCCGAGATGACCTGTTTTACTGAAGAACTCTTTGGGCCCGTGTCTTGTGTCATCAAAGCCAAAGATACCGAAGAAGCCATCAAGCTCGCTAACCAAAGCCCTTACGGCTTAGGGGCCAGCATTTGGAGCCAAGATGTGGCCAAGGCAGAACAACTTGCCCACCAAATCGAGTCTGGCTTGGTATTTGTTAATGGGATGACCACCAGCCACCCGGCCCTGCCTTTTGGCGGCGTGAAGCGCTCCGGGTTTGGTCGGGAATGTTCCCATCACGGGATCCGGGAATTTCAACAGGTCAAAACAGTGGTGATCAGCTGACACCATCCTCTAATTCAATTGACCTACCTTTCGAAGTCACCCTTCAGAAGGTAGGTTTTTTGAACTAGAACTCTACTATAAAGTTAATCAACAATCTCTTTAAAGAGCGCTTTCACCGATTCGACCGAAGCATCTGACTCCATCTTTCGGGTTTCAGCCTCCGCTAAATCCGCAATCGCCTGAGGGATTTTAGGGTGATCCCCGGTCGCTTCAAAAAAAGTCTGTTCAAATTTCGCCGGGTGAGCGGTCGACAGACAAATCACTTCTTCGAGCCCCGAGTCCTCTGCTGCACCGACTGCCACGGCTGTGTGAGGGTCAAGATCGATCCCTAAGGCATGATAGCGCCTCATCACGTCCTTTGCCTGTGTCGCATCGACTCTGTAGCCCTTTATTTCTTTATTCGCTTCTTCGAGCCGTTCTGGGCTCAATTGGATGCGGCCTTGGGCTTTGATTTCATCCATCCAGCCACAAACCTGAGTCGAGCTGTTAGCCGACAAATTAAAGAGATATCGTTCAAAATTACTCGCCAGTTGAATATCCATCGAAGGGCTGATGGTCGGAACCACCGGAGCCGTGCTGTAGTCACCAGACTGAAAGGCTCGAGATAAGATGTCGTTTTCGTTGGTTCCCAAGAGCAAGGTCTCGATCGGCAACCCCATTTGTTTCGCTAAGTAACCGGCGTAAATGTCTCCAAAATTTCCGGTGGGCACCGAGAAAACCGCTTTGGTTCCTCCTGTTTTTTCCTGCCACCTGAAATAGGCATAAAAATAATAGACAATTTGAGCCATCACACGGGCCCAGTTGATCGAGTTGACCGCCCCTAAGTTGTATTGATCTTTAAATTCCAAGTCATTAAACAGCGCCTTCACCGTGTCTTGTGCGTCGTCAAAATTCCCGTCAATGGCCACATTGTAAACATTGTCATCCAAAACGCTGGTCATCTGTTTTTCTTGTACAGCGCTGACTTTGCCTTTGGGGTGCAAAATGACAATACGAATCCCTTGTTTTCCCTTCACACCATGGATCGCAGCCGAGCCCGTGTCGCCGCTAGTCGCCCCGATAATGTTGAGCTGTTTTCCGTTTCTCTTTAAAAGATCTTCAAACAGGTTTCCTAAAAGCTGCAACGCGACATCTTTAAACGCAAACGTCGGTCCGTGCCAAAGCTCTAGGATCCAGTGCTGACCAGCTTTTCGAATCGGGGTAATTTCTCGGTGGTCAAAGTTTTCATAACTTCGTTCCACCAATTGAGCAATTTCAGGAACAGAAAAATCTGGGGCCATGAAGGGAGTAAAAATTTCCAAGGCAAGGTCTTGATATCTTAAGACCGAAAGCTCGGAAAGCCGGTCTCCAAATTGAGGTAAGGTCTCAGGCAGATACAGACCACCGTCTCTAGCAAGGCCTTCTAAAACAACTTCTGAAAAGGACAACGCGGGGCTGTTCCCTCGAGTGCTGATATATTTCATGTCTTTTTGTATTTTGATTTAATGTGAAACCACTCGCTGAGTGTGCTAAAATCGTAATTGATCTTCAAGTAATTGACCAGCCCTATCGCTAGGGCAACCGCCAAGGGCAAATAAATCATCAGGGCACTAGTTTTCCCTTGGACCATTAACCCTCTAGCTTTTGAGTAAAAGCTATAATAGGCGATCATCATTAAGATCATATATACAAACCGCATTGTTTTTGGGTTTCTAGGGTCAAAAATCCCCATTGGCAGTGCAAAGAGGCTGAAAACAATGCAGGATAAAATTGTAGCCACCCGGCCATGAAACTCATCTAAATATTCTAGATACCCCTGACTCCCAGCGGGGTGAGACTTAATTTCTCGGACCAACCGGGTCACCGACATTTGCATGTCATTGAGCCGGGGTCCTTCGGTCGGGTTCCGGTACCGGTTCGGCAAATTACTACGGTCAGGGTCAGGAGGGGAAAGGTTGTATTCTAATTGTGCGAAGTCAAGGACCCGGTGTTTATCTCCCTCTAAAGTTTGGTGGATCCGTCCATGAAAAAGCTGTAAGAACACGGTTTTTTGCTGTTCATTAAACCGTATTCTGCCTTGCTTAGCTTCGGTAATATTTGATTCAAAAGGGTTTTCCCAGTCGGAAATCACCACCCCATTGAGCCAATCCCCCTCTTTTTCAAAAACATAAATGCTTTTCTGGTCAAAGAAGTTATTGATCTTATCAGCAGCAAGATTGATCTTGGTCTGCTGCTTCAAAATGTCATATTTTAGTTGTTCTAAACTTCTTGCCCCCCAAGGGCTGGCAAACATTGTTAAAAACCCAACAAGCATGGCAAGGAGGGTTGCAACAAACACGACGGGCTTAAAAAAATTGGACATTGAGACCCCAGCAGCCCGCATGGCGATCACCTCATAATCTTGAGAAAGCCGGTTGATCCCCACATAGGTGCCAATCATCACGCTGATTGGCAGAGAAAGCATCAAAATAGTGGGTGTGCTGTATACGATCATCAACAACAAAGGCTCAAGTTCAAGTCCTGTTGTTTTTAAAAAGGGTACAAATTTGTAGACCTGATCCATCAACATGATCGAGCTCAGCACCCCGGTAGCCAGGGCCATCGGGAAGATCAACTCTGCAACAGTGTACCAAAATAAAATCATTGAGTTACCGGCTGTAGATAAAAGAGTGACAACCGGCGGATCGCAAAGCCATTAACTTCAGTATTGACTAGTCCAAGGTATTTAGGCTCTTGATGAAATCGAAGCTTTACGGCTTCAAAGAGAGCCGAGCATTCCTTGGGCGGGCAAACAACGATCGCACCTTGCTTCAAAATGTCTTTAACAGGGCTCCATTGGTTGCGAATCGGTTTTTCAAGGCTATGGGGCCAAGGATGATTCGGCAAATACAAAGAAAAAGCTCCAGAGAGGTGGTACTCACGGCTGATAACGTATTGAGGGGCCTCGATCTGGGCTTGATCTAGAATCTGAAGAACTTCCTGTGAACTTTGCGCCCAACCCAAAGTTTTAGCGGCCCGGGTATCGGTGTATTCGTACCCAAAGGGGTTGAAAAACAAAACAGTAACTGCTGAACCAACCAAAATGTAATTGAACCCAAGGGCAATCACCAACAGCTTTGAGTTCTTTAGACGGCGGCTCCAATCCTGGGCCAAAATGAGCAACAATCCAAAATAACCAACGTTCAACCAATGAGGGTCAGCTCCGCGGCCTTTAAAGCTAGCTGCGGTAAAAAAAGCCACCGGCACGATGGCAGTGCACAAAACCATAGAAAACATACCCTGAGGCCATCCCTCGTTGAGCGTTCCGCAGTCCCGATGCTTCATCCAACCAGGTAACACTCTAAACAAACGTAACCAAACCGCCGGAGCCAAGATCAAAGAAAAGAGCAGCAAGTGACCTAAGGTAAACAGTGAAAAATGCCTGAGTGGATCACCGCCGGTTAATCCTTTTTTAAAATTGTAGCTGAACGTCACCCATTGGTGGGTTGCGTTCCAATAGAGGTTTGGTCCCAACAGAGCAAAGCAGATCAAGGCCCCAGCCCAAGTGTAGGGACTCTTGAGCAGGAACAACCAACGGCGATTAAAAGCCATAAACAGGGCAAAACCCAGGGGAAGGAGTGCCATAATATACTTGGACTCAGCCCCGAGTCCCAGCACAACGCCGAAGGCGAGCATCCAACGGGGGTCTTCTGTCCGCACGAGCCTTGCCAATATCCCAAGGCCTGCAAGCCAAAAGAGCATATAGGGCTGGTCAATGTGCCAAAATGTAGAACCTAAGGTAAAATAGGGTGTTGACTCTAAAAACACCAAAAACCACCAAGCCCCTTTTCGGCCAACCATCGATTTCGCGACTTCGAAAGCCGCCCATAGGATCACCATAGAGAACAGGACAGATCCAATCTTCAGGCCCCAGATAGGGTCACCAATGAACGTGGCAAAAGCCATGGTCAGCGCCACAAAAGGCGGGTGTTCGAAATATCCCCAAGTTAAGTACCTCGACCAGACCCAATGGTCTGCCATGTCAGGGTGAATGTCGAACATTGCACTTACAAATAACCAGATGGCGCCATGTAACAATAATAAGAGACCCACTGACTTTTGGGTCCCCCAAAAGCCGTTTATGCTGCCTGGTTCTGATTGATTTGAATTCATAGGATAAAGACGACGGATGCTCTTAAGAGGAAGACTAACAGGTAAACACACCTTGAAGAGTCAGGTTTTTCAGCAGAGCTAATACCGAGTTTTTCCCATGGAGTAGGTAAGTCGTCAAGGGGCTGCTATAATTCCGGCTGATTCCCGATGCCTAGACTTCAGCGTTCTTACTTGTGCGGAGTGAAACACAGCGCATTAAAAAGCCGATAGACAACCGTGGACCTAACCAACAAGATTTAACACACAGAAAAACAGCCAGAAAATTTTATAGGTGCCCAGGAGTTAGCTGTTCTCGTTAAAAGAAACATTACCCCTGAAAGAACACTCAGTAGGGGGGCTAACGCCGCCAAACCGCAAAAGGGGCAACTAGGGGGAGCAGACCTAAAGAGCCAATTTTTCACCTATTGCGATATTAGACGCTGGGGATGCGTGTTTTTTAGTGTCCGGGGTTAGGTAGGGGATTTCAGAAACACCCATAGTCAAACAGACTGTTGCCTCGCTCATCACAGGCCTTTCAAAACTTTTGACCAAATATCCTTCCTTCAGCAGGTCCTGGATATAGAATTTGTTATATTTAAAGGCAAAAACGAACCCTGATAGTCCGGCTGTTGGGAGGGCAGTCAAGAGCATGATGAACATCCACTTATAATCTCCCCTCATCAAAGGAACAAACACATTAAAAAAGCAGGTGGTCCAAGAAAACCCTAAAGGGGCTCGTTTGCATTGATTGGTCGACGGATGTTGGAATGTGATTGTATTAAAAACCATCATAAATCCTAAAAATATAAATTAATCAAAAATATTATTACATTAGGAGTTACATAACATTTTTTCGATACAAGGTAAACCAAATTTTTGTGGTTCGAATTCCCTTCCCAAACAAGGCACCCTTTGGCTGTAGGACCAAAAGCCTGTTCACGTTCTTATCTATCGGGTCGTTGAACAGTTAAGGAGTGGTGCACTGCGAGGGACCACAAGAGTTCTCGAACACTTGCAAGATGAATAATTACACAATAGCCTTGATAAACTATGAAAAATAAATTAGAGTAGACGATATAACGTTTTTGTGGTCTTATACACTTAAAAACTGTAAAACCACCTCCACTTAGAAACATTTTATAAGGAAGGCTATGAGTGTCCTCGTCACTAAACCAGCACCCGATTTCACTGCTAAGGCAGTCATGGCAGACAACACCATCAACGAATCTTTTTCGTTGTCTTCTCTGAAAGGGAAATATGTTGTTCTTTTCTTCTACCCTTTAGATTTTACCTTTGTTTGCCCTTCAGAAATCATTGCCTTTGATCACCGTCTCAGCGAATTCCAGGCTCGTGGCGTTGAAGTCGTTGGTTGCTCAATTGACAGCCACTTCAGTCACCTTGCTTGGAAAAACACTTCGATTCAAAACGGTGGCATCGGCCAAATCAAATATCCATTAGTTGCGGACCTTTCAAAAGATATTGCCCGTGATTATGACGTCCTGTTTGGTGAAGAAATCGCCCTTCGTGGTTCTTTCTTAATCGACCAGCAAGGCATCGTTCGTCACCAAGTGGTCAACGACTTACCTCTGGGACGAAACATCGATGAGATGTTGCGAATGATCGACGCTCTACAGTTCACCGAAGAGCACGGCGAAGTTTGCCCTGCTGGTTGGGCTAAAGGCAAAAAAGGTATGACTGCAACCACTGACGGCGTTGCTGAGTACCTGTCTGGAAACGCTGACCAACTCTAAGCTTCCCCCCCTTAAGCGACCTTAAGGGGTGACTTCTATGGCCGAGCTCAAAATCGCTTATTTCATAACCGATCATGGGTTCGGCCACGGCACCCGCAGCCTTGCGGTGATTGATGAATTCTTCCAGTCACGCCAAAATATTTGCCTCCACATATACTCTAAGCTTCCTCGATTTTTATTTGAGCAGTCGATTGATACTCCTTTTGAGTTACACCCGATTCAGGTAGATCTCGGCTTAGCGCAACTTTCACCGACCCAGGTAGACCTAGAAGGCTCCCTATGCCAGCTAGAAAAGGCCTTTGACTCCATCATGGGGCAACACCAAACGGTAAGCTCCCAACTTTTAGAGAACAAAATTGACTTTGTGCTCTGTGATGTTTCGGCCTTAGGGCTTTTAGCCGCCAAAACAGCTCAACTTCCAGCCTATCTGGTCGAAAACTTCACCTGGGACTGGATGTATGGGGAATTGATCGATCAACACCCACAATTTTCCCTTTGGGCAAAAAGGTTCCAAGAGCTATATCAAAACTCGACCCTTCGGTTTCGTTGCTTTCCGTTCTGCGGACCCCCGCTCAAAAACAGTCTCACCGTTGGCCCTGTCGCCAGGAAACCTAAAAAATCGGCCAAAGAAGTCCGGGAAGAGCTTGGCGTTAGGGAAGATCAAATCTTGGTTTTCTTGACTTTAGGCGGCTGGGTAAGCAATATTACACTTAAGGCCTCTTCAGAAGATTTTTTTCTACTGGCTGCCGGGCGGTCCGGTGGAGAAGAGCGTGGGGAAAACTATTGTTTTTTACCTGCAGAAAACCCCTTTTTCCATCCCGATTTGATTCAGGCGGCTGATGTGGTGATTTGCAAACTTGGGTATAGCACCGTAATTGAGGCCTTTTTCGCCAAAACTGCTTTATTATATTTACCAAGACCTGAATTTCCCGAATCATCGACGTTAGCTGACTTTGTCGAACAGTATATGACCGGAAAAACAATCAGTTTAGAGCAGTTAGAACAAGGCCGTTGGGCCGAGGAGCTGCATCAACTAAGCACTCCTCAAAAACCAACCCCCTCTCTTATGCCTGGGGAACAACAGATTGTTTCAACCATCTTAAAAATTCACGATGAACACCCAATCGAAACATAGAATCTTAATCATCGACGACGAAGCTGTGAACCTTAAGCTTCTCGGAGAAATTTTAAAAGATGACTATGAGCTTGCTTTTGCCAAGACTGGCGAAGAAGCGTTGATCTTGATAAAAAACCACCCTGATATCGTCCTCATGGATATTATGATGCCAGGGATGGACGGTTACGAACTGATCAAAAAAATCAAATCTGGAACCGACCACCCAGAGGTTCCTGTCATTTTTGTCAGCGCAATGAGCGAATCGGTTGACGAAATTCGAGGGCTAAAGTTAGGGGCTGTTGACTATGTCTCAAAACCGGTTAACCCCACCATCTTAAAGCTCAGGATCAAGACTCAGCTTGATTTATTGGTTGCCCACAAAAAGCTCGAAGAGCACAATCTAGATCTTGAAACTCAGGTTGATGCCCGAACGAGAGAGGCCCAAGATTCTCAAATCGAGATGGTCAAGCGAATGGGTCTCTTAGCCGAGTACCGTGACCCTGAGACAGGAGACCACATCGAGCGGATGAGTCGGTACTCAGAGCTAATCGCCAAGTCCGCTGGTTTAACACCAGCACATTGTACCTTGATCCGCCGTGCGGCACCGATGCATGATATCGGCAAGGTTGCGATCCCCGACCGCATTCTTGTCAAACCTGGCAAGCTTGATGGAGACGAATGGCGTACCATGCAGTCCCACTCCTTGATTGGAGCAACGATTCTTTCTGGAGGGCGCTCAAGTTTGCTAAAAACAGCTCACCTGATCGCACTTTACCACCACGAAAAGTGGGATGGAACCGGGTACCCTAACGGGTTTAGCGGTGACGACATCCCCATTGAAGGACGAATCACGGCCATTGCAGACGTCTTTGATGCTCTTTCTAGCAAACGGCCATACAAAGACGCCTTTCCAGATGACGTCGTTTTAAAGATCATGCGCGAAGGTGATGGGACTCACTTTGATCCTTTGATGTTAGAAGCCTTTTTTGAGCAACTCCCGGCTATCAATGAGATCAAGAAAGCCTACCCAAACTAGGCCTGCCTTGCGCAACTGGGGTGATAGTAACCTGGGAGATTTTGGGCTAGCTTGCATCGCTGGCCTGCTCGCAGCCCTGGCGTTCCCCAATTTTAACTATTACCTCTTTATATTCATATTCCCCATTCCTCTTCTTTTAGCCCTTGAAAACGCGAAGGGTCGGAAAGCCTACTTTTTAGGGGTGACCGCCGGCTTTAGCGAAGTCTTTCTTGGGTTTTACTGGATTGGTAATTGGGCTAATATTGCTCTTGAATGGCCCGAGCCGATTAATCACATCGCAACTTTAGGCTATAGTTTTTTTATGGCCCAATGTTTTGGCTTAGTAGCTTGGCTCTACACCTTCGTAAAACCCCGATTTAAAGCATTACAACCGATTCTTTTCCCTCTCATTTGGTGCAACCTGTTTAGTCTGTTTCCTTTTCTCTTCCCCTTTCACCTTGGGGATTCACAAACAGCAAATCTTGTTATGCTTCAGCCTATTGAGTGGACCGGTGTCTGGGGGTTTGACTTCATCGCATTGCTGACTGCTTCGGGAATCACGGGGTTGATCCTAAATAAAAAGAAAGGAGCCATCCAAGGTACGATCATCTTAGGGGTTCTCCTTCTTTGGGCAACCCTTGGGTTTTTTCGTTTACAACATTGGGACCGAGAGATCACAACCTGGCCCCAGAAGACCATTGGGTTAGTTCAAACCAACCGTCCGGCTTCGATCCATAAAGTGCTCCCAGAACCAGGGTATTCACGTGCCTTTCCCCTGGAAATGGACATGACTCGCCAGCTTGTAGCTCAAGGCGCCGAAGTCGTTTTCTGGCCCGAAGGCTCCTTTTATGGTTATGCCTACTGGGTGGACGTCAAACAAAGCTTCAACGCACAAATGGCGCTCTTAAAAACCCCGTTGATCTTCTTAGACTCGGGGTTTGAAAATCGGCCTGAAGGACGAGCCCATTTTAACACCACCTTCTTGATTTCTGAGAGGGGTATCCAACAAGACCATTACCACAAACGCCATTTGGTTCCTTTTGGGGAATATACTCCTTTTTTAAGTGATTATAAATGGGCTAAACAAATTTTAGGTAGCTTTTTAGCGACGTTACAGCCCGGTGAGACTGATCGCACCTTCGACACCGCCGGGCTCAAGATTGTCCCTAAGATCTGTTTTGAAATTCTATTCCCCAAAGAAGTCAGTGAGGCCATCGGGGTCAACGGAGAAGGGAAGGTTCTCTTGGTCCAAAGTCAAGACGGTTGGTATGGCGAATCCAGCGGGGTTGAGCAGCACCTAGGGGCTAGCGTATTGAGAGCTATTGAAAACCGAGTTCCCTTGATTCATGTGATTAATAATGGACCTTCATCTGTCATTTTGCCTTCTGGTAAATACGCTTTCAAGGCCCCAAGCTTCGAAAAAGGCGCCTTTGCTGTGAGCTTTCCGTACTCAACAAATACCGGCGGGAGCTTTTACTCTAACCACCCAGGCTGGATGATCAATGTGATTCACCTTTGCGGGTTTCTGATCCTTGGTTTGTGTTTCCTCCCGAAAAAGCATGAATAACCTCTCTCTACTTCCCTCGATCCATGAGGTTGACCGACAGCTAAAGCGACGAGGGCAACCCTTTGGCACTGAAGCGAGGACCCAGGTCCAACAAGTCCTAGAGGCCTTAAGAAACAAACCTGAGGTTCTTGAGGGGATGACCAAACCCGGTGTGATCACCATGGTCCTCAATCAACTTTGCGAAAATGTAGTGGGCCTGCAACCGGTGATCAATTTAACTGGGACCATCATCCACACAAATTTAGGCCGTTCTGTTTTTTCAACGGAACTTCTTGAGAGCCTCACCCCTCTTTTCAGTGGTTATTGTGATTTAGAATTCGACACCTCAACCGGTAAACGAGGACAGCGAGTCAACCAGGCTGAAGAGTTACTTTGCCAATTGACCGGGGCTGAGGCTGCGTTACTGGTCAATAACAACGCTGCGGCGGTGATGTTATGCCTCCATGTCCTAGCCCAAGGAAAAGAGGTTTTGTTGTCCCGGGGGGAAATGGTAGAAATTGGCGGTAGTTTTCGAGTCCCTGAGATCCTAACTGCTTCGGGGGCAAAGCTAAAGGAGCTAGGCACCACAAATAAGACCAAGTTAGCAGATTATCAACAAGCTCTCTCCGACTCAACAGCCTTAGTTCTTAAAGTCCATCGGTCAAATTTCACCATCACCGGCTTTACCGAAGAGGTTGGCCGTAAAGACTTGGCCGGGTGGGCCAAACAAATAGGGATTCCGGTGATTGAAGATTTAGGCAGCGGAGCCCTTGATGCTGTTATCCTTCAACATAAAACTGTAGAACTTGGTCTAAAAGAGGTTTTGTCACAAGGGGTTTCGTTAGTTACAGCGAGCGGAGACAAACTGCTGGGTGGCCCTCAGGCAGGGCTCATTTTAGGGGATCGGTTGCTTATAAAACAACTCAAAAACTCACCGATGTATAGGTGCCTCCGGTGCGACAAGATCACCCTTCACCTGCTTGAGCAGACCCTACTCGCCTACGCCAGAAAGCAGCCTTCGCAAATCCCTAGCTATGAGATGTTCCACCGACCTATTCAACAATTAAAGGACCTGGCCACAAGGATTCGCACGGAATGCCCGGCACTAGACTTGGCCGAGGTGAACACGACAGCGGCGCCGGGAGGTGGTTCCCTTCCTGGAGAGTCCTTGGAGTCCATTGCTTTGCAATTGCGTATTCCAGGGTTAACAGCCCATCAGGCTCACCAAAGACTCAGAGAGCAACAACCAGCTATAGTCGCCCGAGTTCATAAGGATCAATTGTTACTAGACATGAGAACCTTGCTCGAATTTCAGGTCCCCACACTGGTTAAACTGTTAAATCAACTTTAACTAGAAATGTGTTTTATTGGCTGACTCGTAGGGTCGTGTACCCGACAGTATCCGAACTGGTGTCGGTTGCAGTGGGGGTCCCCAACAGGATAAAGGTTCCCGAACGGCTAGGGGTCAACAGTCCCTTGATCGATGCTGAAAACAAGGTGTCGGTGGTGGAGTCCAAACTCCAAGTCACCTCCTTTGTCAGGTCCTTGGTGGACTGGTCTGAGTAGGTGCCTGTCGCAGTATATTGGATCACTTCGCTATATAGAGCTACATCCTTGTCTGCTGGAGTAATCGTAATTTTTTGCAAGGTAGGCGAATCTTTACACCCCACAAGAAGCAAAAAGATCAACATCGTTACAAAAAATCCTTTCATCGTCCTTTATTAGTTGATCTTATCGTGAACAATCTGGTCTTTCTTCACCACAAAGGCCCGCTTCAGCTTGTTGTTTACCCGAAGGTAGTATTCACCTTTTGGTAGCAATAGAGACTTCGTCTGGTCAGTATCTGAAACAAAAGACATCCAGGCCATTGAACCGCGCTTTAACTGAAATTTGATCCGTTTACGGTCACCAAATTGCTCAATTTTCGTCAAGTCTAAATGCAAGGTACCATAACCGGAGTCTTTCCCGAGTGGGATATATTTTTTGATCGTTTTTGAATCAACATGACGCTCCCCGTGAACGACTCCCGCAATCAACCCGAAGAGCCGATCTTTAAAGACCTCCGGCTCGTTGGAGAGCGCAGTGAAGTAATTAAAATCAATTGTCAGTTGCCCTGACAGCATAGGTTTTACGACTTCATCAGGCACCTCGAAATACAACAATTCTTTTGGCAAAGAGGTGAGTAAAATATTATTTTTGCAGTCAATAAACTCTAATCTCAAGTCAGCCCCTTCCACCACCGAAAGGTTAAACACTTCATCATTCCACACCTTAAAGAAACGCCTGATTTTCACGGGGTCGGAGTAATCATAGGTTCCAGTAAAAAAAGTCGCCTTAATGCCCAGCTTCGCCATTAAGTACACCGACTGGATATCGTGTCTCAGTGCATAAACTTGTAACAGCGCGTAAAAAGCAGACTGATCATCTGCATTTTTCACTAACACTTTTAAGGCACTGCTTTCAAGTTCATCAGAATTTTGGCAGGTATTTCGCTCTTTGAGTAGCCGGTTCAGGTTTTGTTTTAAGGCGAGCAATTCCTGGTCTACAAAGACAGTAGGGGGATCAAAGACACTGTCACGTTGCAAACCGGCTTGTTCTTCCGCAACGTCCACAGCAGAAAATTCCTTTTTTACAGGTTCCTTGGCTTCGATAGATTCTAAAGCCTGGACCTCCAAGGCATTCGCTTCTTGCATCTTTTCGATCGCTTTGACCCGCTTCGTACGGACCCCAAAGACTTTTTTAGGTAATCTAAGGACGTTAATCTCACCATTGAGCGTACCAACAAACATTCGATCGCCGCCCCGCTCAACGGCCATAGCAGTGACTTGATGATCTTGTCCGGTCAGTGTTCGGATGAATTTGCTTTTTCTTCCGTCCCACAATTTTACTGTTTTGTCCCGAGAAGCGGTCACTAGCGCTCTACCAGAAGGGGAAAAATTAACATCGGTGATGATAAACTCATGCCCTCTAAGCTCCCCCCGTTTGCTTCCATCCACTTGGCTGTATAAACGGATTGTCGTGTCATCGCTGACCGTTGCGATCAGATCTTTTGAGCGAGAGGCTTGGACCGACCGAATCCCCCTGGAAGCCCCTTTGAGGGTGAAAAGCAGCTGATTGTCAAAAGATCGAAACACCTTCGCCGTTTTATCGGCTGAACCAGTCACATAGATATCACCTTTCTCAGAATACCGAACTTTATTGATTTGACCTTGGTGAACTTGCTTCTGAAATAGCGATCGTTTCGATTTCAAATCCCAAACCACGATTTTTTTGTCCGCCCCGGCAGAGATCAATTGGTTTTCAGCTCGACTAAAATCCAAACTGGTAATCTTTCCTTTGTGTTTTCCTTTGAGTGCGAATTTCACAACGCCAGAATCCCGATCCCAAACCAACACTTCAGAATTCGATCCACAGGTCGCAAAGAGCTTATTCTTCGGGCTAAATTTTACGCATATGGGGTGGTGACCTTTAGGGATCTTATATGTCTTCACCGTTTTCATCTTTCGAATGTCCCAGAGTTTAAGCTCTGAGTCAGAGGACAAAGAAAGTAAAAATCGACTTGAGGAGCTCACATCAAGAGATATGATACTTTTTTTATGGCCTTTTAAAGTCGCCAAATACCCGTTGTCCCCAAGATTCCAACCTCGAAGATAGGTGTTTTCAAAAACCCCCAAAATGCTCCTAGCCGCATTGGCAAATTGGCAACCTAAGACGGGTTTGTTCACTAATTTTAGAACGTCTTTGACCTTATCCTTTCGCAGGTCCCAGACTTTAATATTTTCGTCCAAAGAGCAGGTAAGAAGAGATTTCCCTCGGGCATCGAAGTCAAACCCGGTGATCCCACCGGACCCAGCAACAATCGTTTTAGCTGTTTTTTTCTTTTTAAAATCCCAAAAGATAACTTTCTTATCCCCGCCAGCGCTCACGATATGCGCCCCCTGAGGGTGAAATTTCACTTTAAAAACTTTTCCTCGGTGTAGCTTATGTGATCCTTTTAATATTCCTGATTTTGTATCCCAAACCTTCACTTCCCCGTTTCCATTTGACCAGCCGATCAAACGGTTGTTCGGGTGCCAGTCAATTGAGACGACCTCTCCGGTTGGTTCAAGAATCTTTTTTGCCATTTTATAGCGATCTAGCCTCCAAACAACGATCATGTTGCTCTTCCCTCCGCTCGCTAAGAGTTCGCCGTCTTTTGAAATCGAGAGGGTTTTAACGGGCCCTTTTTTGGCATCTAAGGTTTGTACTCTTTGGCCCTTTCGAATATCCCAAATATTGATTTTTCCGTCTTGGCCGCCCGTGAATAAAAGATTTTTCTTCGGATGAAACGCGATCACCAAAGGCCGATGTGTTCCGGGCTTGATCGCCTTCAATTGCCGACCGTTGGCATAGGACCAAACTCGAATGGTACGTCGCTTATCTATCATGACAACGTATCGCCCATCTGGGGACAACGCGCCACCGTATACTTTGCCTTTTGGGCCTTTAAAGCTCTGGTGAAAAACAAAGGAATCTTTAGCAAACCCGGACATGGCAAAGCTAAAGTAGAGCCCTAAAAACAATAAAAAGGAGAGTTTCAGTTTAACGTTCATAAGCCTCAAACAGCCTCTTAAAGTTCGCACTGTCGGCAATTAACACCACACGGTCAAAGGGTTCGAATAGATAATCAGCCCCTGGGTTTGACACGATCTCTCCCGAGGTTTTTTCAATCGCCACAAAAATCGCATTGAAAGAGGCTCGAATGTCACATTCTCGAATCGTCTGTCCCAGCCAAGGGTGAGTTGTTTTTAAATCAATTTCTTCGAAGTTCATGTTTAACCCCGACTCTGGCCCAGAAGAATCAAGGATCCGGCTGATCGTTGGTTTCACGATGATCTGGCTGATATGGGCGCTGCCAATATGATAGGGGTTAATGACTCTATCGGCGCCCGCTCTAAGCAATTTTTTTTGGGTGGATTCTTCTTCAAACCGCGCAATAATCGTTAAATCAGCATTCATTTCCCTAGCGGTCATTGTGATGAACACATTTTCAGCTTCTGACTGGACACAAGCGACCAAGCCCTTTGCCCTCAATATACCAGCTTTTTCTAGAATTTCTTCGCTTGATGCATCCCCATGGATCACAGGAACTAACATCTCCAATTCTTCTGAAACACTGCGGGCCAAATCCACTAACACAACTTGCTGTCCCGATTTGACTAAGGTGCTTATCACGTCTTTTCCAATCCGACCGTAACCACAAACGATGTAGTGTCCAGAAAGCTTGTTTAACTGCTTTAACATTTTCTTTTCCTTAACGGCTCGACCAATAAACGGGTTGAGCAATTCCAAACTCAAGGTGCGAAAAACAAAGGCTACATTACCAATACCTAAGATGATCAGCAGCATGGTAAACATCTTACCTGCCGGTGAGAGGGGGTGTGTTTCCCCATAACCGACAGTGCTCAGTGTAACCACGGTCATATAGAGTGCGTCAAAGGCCTGCCAACCTTCGATTTCCATGTAACCAAAGGTTCCGGTAAACAGAATCAGCAACAAAATCCCTAAACTGCTTTGTAAACTTCTTGTCATTTCACCTTGTCGCTGAGGTACCCCCTAAAACCTGGGGGGCAATCTGGCCCATTTGGCTTGTATTCTTGGCCTAAAGTCATTAGACTTAGGCTTATGTTTTTAGGGTTTCAGGAGCCTTTGGGCTCTTGTGTTTTTGGAAAGGAGATTGAAAAGAAAACCCTATCCAAAATTCGGCCTTAAAACGTTGCACACAGGGCAATACAATTTAAACGCCAAATCGGTTGAAACCTACCTTTTTAATTCAACCCATATTTGGAATCTAGGTTTAGGGGCAAGGGAATGAAACAAGAAAAACGTGTGGTCGATTTAATTTATGTGGCCCCCCCTAAGTCGGCAGAAGAACTGCTCAAGGATTACCACCAAAAGATTGACATCTGGGCTTCAAAGCTAAAAGAATTACAAGAACAGTATTTTAGCGATAGCGTGGACAGTGCGAGTGAGGCTGTCCAGGAAGTTATGTCCATGAGGCGGTTTTTAGGGAAATTCCTGTCCCACCGGATGGAGTGGATTTCCACCAAGGTCACTGATCCCACGCTCTCACGTCGCTATTTACAGGTTCTTCCGCCTTTTCACCAAAAAGGGGGAATCAAGTCTCTGTTATTTCATTTTTATCAATTGAAAGACACAGAAGACAAAAAAGGCGTCCTCTTCGAGAGTGCCACCCCCGAAGAGCGGGAGGTCCGCGTCCTTTGGGATATTTACAAACTCAGAAAAACCATCGAATCCATTTTAGTTCTGGAAAAAGAGCTGGAAGCACCCGACGCCTTCCCCTCGATTTTTACTTTGGAAACCCGGAAAAAAAGACTTGGAGAGTTGAAAAACGTTTTTAAACTCATGTTTAAGATGTGTATTCAACCGGCTCATCAAAAAGCCTTATATCGAAGCCTTGGCCCTGAGCATATAACCGCTGAGGCGATTGTCAAACGGAGCGAATCTGGGGTTAGCTTGGTGTACCCTCATGTATTAAAGAAACTTGATTATCGAAATCACTTTTTCTTTATTTACTTTTTTTCTGGAATGAAGGCCAAAGTTGCCGGAGAAATGCGGGAATTTCGGTTTAACTACCTAGATTTTGAAATCATTAAACAAGAGTTTTTGACCAATTGGTTAACAAAAAAGTTGCAAGGAAACCCCCAAAAGAACGCCATTTACGAACAGTACAAGATCGGTGACTCGACTCTTGCAGAATTGATTGCCAAGGACCCAGGCCGGGAAGTGGAAATCTTACAGCAGCTACCTTACGAGCTATTTAATGACTTAACGTCTAAAGTGAATGAAGAAGTCGATGAGGAACTCAAAACAAAAGTAGAAACGTTCAGCGATAGTTTTGGTGACTTCGCTGAGGTGAAAAGTAAATTTGAACAAGCCCTCGAGGTTGCGAAGTTAACCATTGATAAAATAAAAGAAAAGTTTCTCAGCCCTGAGCCTAGCGCCCCGCCAGAAGTCAAAGCTCCAGAGCCTGAGCCAGAACCCGAACCTGAGCCAAAACCAGAAGAGGCCCCAAAAGAGATTTCTTTTAAGGTGATACCTGTCAAAAAGAACGAAATTGACTTCCCTTTTAATGTGAAATCAAATGCTGATTTTTCTAAACGGTTGAATATATTGCGAGCAAAAATGGGGAATCAGGCCTATGGCGAATTGAATAAAAAGCTGAGTAAGCTCTTTAGTAACACCTCAGAATCAGCGATGATCCAACGAAGAACTCCTAAACATGAATGGGTGATGCCTTACTTGGTGAAGGAATTCCTAGGAGATGATGTGGTCCAAGAGCACCTCGTGGTCCTCGGCGCTGAAGTGAAGGCAAAAGGATTAGGAATGGGGTACTCGGCGAGCTCCGGTCAAAATGCTTACCAATTTACCTGTTTTTTCAACTACGCTACGGCCCAACCAGAACCGTCCTTTGGAGCCCCGATTGAGCAAAGATCGGTTCGAGGACAACCCTTCTCTGAATACACTAATGTTGAACCTTTAGTTAGGGAAAAAGCTTTGATGCTCATTGAGCTGATTTTAAACCCAAAATAAAGACAGACCATGACGAACAAACTTAGAAGTCACATCAGCACCGAAGGCCGAAAGATGGCTGGTGCTCGCTCTTTGTGGAGAGCAAACGGGATGAAAGAAGACGATTTTGGAAAACCCATCATCGCCATTGTTAATAGTTTCACCCAGTTTGTCCCCGGTCATGTTCACCTCCATGACATCGGCCAGCGGGTTAAAAAAGTCATCGATGATGCTGGCGGGTTTGGCGCTGAGTTCAACACGATTGCGATTGATGATGGCATTGCAATGGGCCATGACGGGATGCTTTATTCCCTGCCTAGCCGGGATCTAATCGCTGATTCTGTTGAGTATATGGTCAATGCCCATGTCGCCGACGCGATGATTTGTATCTCTAATTGTGATAAGATCACCCCAGGGATGATGATGGCAGCGATGCGTTTAAACATCCCCACCATCTTCGTCTCCGGTGGCCCGATGGAAGCGGGGTTGAGCGACGGGAAAAAGTTAGACTTAATCGATGCGATGATGGCCGGTGGCGACGATCACACCTCCGCTGCTGACTTAGATAAATTAGAACGGTCTGCCTGCCCAACCTGTGGCTCTTGTTCTGGGTTATTTACCGCAAATAGCATGAACTGCCTCACCGAAGCTCTCGGGTTGGCTCTGCCCGGTAACGGGAGCATCGTGGCGACACACCAGCGGCGCTGGGGGCTCTTTGAAGAAGCAGCCAACCGGATTGTCGCTTTGGCTCAAGAGCATTACTTTAAGAATAAGCCCGGGTGTCTCCCCAGAGATGCTTGCACCAAAACAGCCTTTGAAAACGCAATGGCCTTGGATATCGCTATGGGGGGCTCTAGCAATACAGTGCTCCACCTCTTAGCCGTTGCCGAAGAAGCCAAAGTTGATTTCACGATGAAGGACATCGACCGAATCAGCCAAAGCATCCCGACGTTATGTAAAGTAGCGCCTAGCAGCGCCTACCACATGGAGGATGTTCACCGAGCTGGGGGCGTGAACGCTATCATGGAGTCCCTCCTAGAAGGGAATTTAATCGATCCGAGCGCACCCATGGTCAACGGAATGACTCTGGGCGAACAGATCAAAGCCTTCAGCTTAAAAACAGGAACAGACGAAGCTCGTTCTTTGTACCTAAGTTCTCCGGCAGGGTTTCGGACAACACAGGCTTTCTCCCAAAACAGTCAATACGACACCTTGGACACAGACCGGGAACTTGGTTGCATCCGCTCCTTTGAACACAGCTACAGTAAGGAGGGAGGCCTTTGCGTCCTGTTTGGGAACCTAGCCCCCCAAGGATGTATCGTTAAAACAGCCGGAGTCGACGAATCCATTTGGCATTTCGAAGGGAAAGCAAGGGTCTTTGAGTCCCAAGATTCTGCTTGTGATGCAATTTTAGACAATCAAATCAGCCCAAAAGACGTATTGATCATCCGGTACGAAGGGCCACGGGGTGGGCCAGGAATGCAGGAAATGCTCTATCCTACGACCTATTTGAAATCCAAAGGCTTAGGAAAAGACTGTGCTTTGATCACCGATGGCCGTTTTTCTGGGGGGACCTCTGGTCTCTCGATAGGCCATGTGTCGCCTGAGGCAGCTTCAGGCGGGAATATCGGGCTGATCGAAGAGGGGGACGTCATCGAAATCGACATCCCAAAACGACTCATCCAGATTCAAGTTTCAGATGAGGTTTTAGCCACTCGACGTGCTCAAATGGACCAAAAAGGAAACGCTGGTTGGAAGCCATCAGAGCAACGGAGTCGGTTTGTTTCCCAGGCTTTGCAGGCATATTCATTGATGGTTACCAGCGCTGATAGAGGCGCGGTGCGAGATATCAGCCAGTTACAACCACCAAAGTAATATGATGCAAGTCTACCGAGGAATTGGAGTTTCAGAAGGTGTCGCCATCGGCAAAGTGCTTAAAATCCACTCTGCCTTTGTCAACTACCCGCGGACTCCCTTATCTGGAGCCGACCAGGTTCCTGGGGAAATTGCACGAATCAAATCTGCTCAAGAAAAAACAGAAGAGCAACTAAGCCATATCAGTGACGAATCGACTGGTTTGCTCGATGACGAATTGGCCCAGATTTTTTCTAGCTACCGGCTCTTACTCAAAGACAAGCAATTTCTACCTTCGGTCATAAAAACGATTGAATCGGAAAAAATCAACGCCGAATGGGCTTTGATTCGTGTGATCGCCACGCTAGAAGAGCAATTCAGTGCACTCAATAACCCCTACATTAAAGCCCGGATCGACGATATCCGGCAGTTAGGGGAAAAAATCATGGTCAATTTGCTGGAAAAACCTGTGTTGGACCTCTCGCAACTGACCGACCCAGTGATTGTAATTTGCCATGATATCAGCCCCACTGACGCCTTTCATCTGAACAAAGACAACATCTTAGGCATCGCGACAGAACTTGGCGGCGAGACGAGCCATAGTTCTATTTTGGCTCGAGCGATGAACATTCCAGCGGTTGTCGGGGTCCATGACATCACGCAACGCTTTAATGACGACGACGTTTGTATTTTAGACGGTCTTTCTGGGGAGTTGATTGATCATCCCTCCAAGGAAATGATCGACGAGAAATTAGATAAAAAGGAAAAGCTTAATTTCTACCAAAACCAACTTTACAAACTTATCGATCAGCCCTGTCGCCTTCTAGATGGAGCGATGGTTGATTTAGCTGCGAACTTGGATTTCCTTGAAGAACTTCCTCAAATCAAAGAATTTAAAATCCCTTCGATTGGACTGGTACGAACTGAATTTTTATTTTTACTTGAAAAACAATTCCCTAGCGAAGAGGAGCAGTTCTTACTTTTTTCAAAAATCATCGAAGAATCGGCCTGTAACCCCGTGACGATCAGAACCTGGGACATCGGAGCGGACAAAACAAGTTCTCTGATTTCCGAGTTACTCGAAGAGGCTAACCCCGCCTTAGGATTCCGGGGAATACGCACCTGTTTAGAGCACGAAACGATTCTTCGACCTCAGATACGGGCGTTGTTGCGTGCGAGCCAGTTGGCTTTGGTGAAAATTATGATCCCAATGGTCACAAGAATCGACGAAGTCACTCGAGTGCTCGACATCGTCTCGGAGGAAATGGCCTCATTAAAGCTGGAAAACACGAATTTTGAAGTCGGGTGTATGCTGGAGACCCCTGCTGCAATGTTAATCATTGATGATCTCTTAGACCATTGTGATTTCATTTCAATTGGTACCAACGATTTGATCCAGTATACTTTGGCAGTGGACCGAATGAATGAGCATGTTTCCAATCTATTTGACCCTTTTCACCCCGCTATTTTAAAGTCACTGGAGCATGTTATCCAAACGGCAAACCGCCGGTCCAAACCCGTTTCGATTTGTGGGGAATTGGCAGCGAACCCGATCATGCAAATGTTTTTATTAGGCATTGGTCAGATCACTTTATCCATGAGCCCGAATATGGTCTTGAAGACCAAACGGGTTTTATCTAAAGTTGACCAAGTGATGTGCAAAAAAATTGCGTTTCAATTTATCAATAAACACAGCTCAGACGAATCAAACAGGTTGGCACAAAAGCTTTACCATGAGTACGTTGAGGAAGTTTAACAATCAAGGAGTTGACCATGCTTAGTTCAATCGAAGCAATTCAGTTTATTCAGTCCCACCCAAAGGTTGCGATTGTGGGGCTCAGCCCGAAGGAAGACCGACCCTCGTTTCATGTGGGTTCCTTTCTGTCTGGTCATGGTTTTCAAATCACTCCGGTGAACCCGACAGCTAACGAAATCTTGGGGTTTACAGCCAAGGGCTCATTGTCAGAACTCCAGCCCGGAGATGTTGACTGGATTGATTTGTTTATCAACCCCACAAGGTTAATGGCATTGTTGCCGGAAATCATAAGGCTGAAGCCCCAGTTGGTTTGGTGTCAAATTGGCGTTGTTGATGAGGCGTTTAACGAGGCTCTTGCCAACGAAGGAATCAAGTTTATTGCTGATAAATGTCCTAAAATCGAATGGAGTAACGGTCGATGAATTTTTCTTCCAACATTGATCAACACCGGCTGTCGATCGACCTTTTGGACCGAACCCTTTTAGATTTGTTGGCGGAACGTTGCCGATTAGTCCGTCAAAACTCGGACTGCGCAGAACTCAGAAACGAGATATGGGTGGCCATGGGCCACTACTCCGAAGGCGCAGGGCGAGGTCTGTCCCGGAATTTTATGGCTAAACTTGGCCGTATTTTAGACCAAACTGCCCGGATCGATATAGCCTCTCCTCTGCTAGGGCTTGAGCCTAACGACCTCCTCGGTAGTATGGAGGTTTTTGATAAGGCCATTCTTTTGGTTTTATCGGAACGGTTCAAAGTGGTTTTACGTATTGGAAAAATAAAACGATCTCAAGATATTCAGCCCCTAGACCCCAGACGGTGGACTGCCCTGTTAAATGAACGAGAAGCAAGAGGGGAATCCTTAGGAATCCCAAAGGCTTTGATTGTAAAACTGTTTGAATTGATCCACGAGTTTGCTCTTGAAATCGAATCAAAGGTCGAAATTTGAACAAAGAATTATTAATTCTTTTGACCAAATTTCCAACTCCCGGAGCAGTGAAGACAAGAATCGGTTCCAAAGTCGGGGACGAACAAGCGGCGCAAATCCATAGGAAGCTTGTCCATCACTGTATTGACAAAACCCGCTCGGATCGATGGGATTTTCAAATTCACTTTGACGGTGGATCAGAGGGGGAAATGACCGAATGGCTTGGGAAACACACCTTCTTGCCTCAATCGCCAGGGAACCTCGGTGCTCGTATCAGTTCTGCTTTTAACTCTGGACTTTCTCAAGGGTACAAACGGATTTGCCTCATTGGGAGCGATATCCCGGCGCTAACGTCCCAACAGATCGCCCAGTCTTTTTCTTCCCTTGATCTTGCGGACCTATCTTTGGGTCCCACTGAAGACGGTGGGTATTATTTAGTCGCTCTCAAGGCCGCACACCCCGTCCTTTTTAAAAATATGCCGTGGTCAACCGATGGTTTATTTGAGCAAACGCTCCAAACCGCCCAGGACAATAACCTAGCGGTGCACGTGGGAGACTTGCTGGAAGATGTCGACCAACTAGAAGACTGGCAAAGACTTTCTCCCCTCCTTGGCTGATGGTTTTTCTTTCAATTATCCTGCCTTGTTACCAAGACCACGAGGCGCTCTACAAATGCCTAGCTAGCCTTGGGGTGTTGCCTGAAGACGAGGTTATTGTGGTTGATGCCTCAGAGACGGAAGCCCCCGAGCAACTCCTTTCAGCTTTCCCTACGGTTCAATGGCTCAAATCACCGCCCAACCGCTCCAAACAACTCAATCTCGGGGCCGCCCACTCTACTGGTGATTATCTTTTGTTTTTGCACACCGATTCTATTTTGCCCTATGCCTGGCGTGAGGCCATCACCGCTCCCTTACGGGGAGGTTCGGCCGTACTCAGTTCTTTTCGGTTCAAAGCCAATTCACCATCCTTTTTTTTTCGGGTCTTAGAAACCTTTGTTTGGTTGAGATGTAAGCTAGGAGGGCTTCCTTTCGGAGACCAAGGGTATTGCCTTTCTAAAGAGGTTTTCGACAACCTTGAGGGCTACCCAGAACAAGAAATTATGGAAGATTATGAATTTGTCAGAAGGCTGAAGGCAGTTGGATCTATAAAGACGATTCACCCGCCTTTATTGACCAGCTCCAGGCGTTGGGAAAAACACGGATTTTTCAAGACAACCGGATTAAACCAATGGATCACACTGTTGTACCATTTACAGGTCCCCCCAGCCCGTTTAAGAACACTCTACACCCAGGGAAAATTTAAACTTCCAGTTGACACCATAAAACAAGAACGTTAGCATCCGAGATTACGTGGGGCCTTAGCTCAGTTGGTAGAGCGCAACGCTGGCAGCGTTGAGGTCATCGGTTCGACCCCGATAGGCTCCACCACCCCACCTTCGATTATCCCCCAACATCCTGATGATAAGTGACTTCCTACTAGGAAGACCCATCTATCGCTTTTTCTCCACTTCCAAAATTCCCTTTTTTGTAACCAATAAAGACCTCTGAACAAATCTAGTTTTCCATGATTGACCTTGTTGGACAGGATTTTTTAATTCATGCCAACCTCTCCTAATCCCCTTTTCTCAGGATTTCACCCCTTCTTGGGGCTAAATCCCGACTT
>Ga0316202_10000258_pt1 | contig 70492 bp, 67 predicted proteins | sample 3monrhotite_MG_FD_204934 | JGI IMG/M metagenome (GOLD analysis project Ga0316202, IMG submission 204934) | Microbial mat bacterial communities from mineral coupon in-situ incubated in ocean water Damariscotta River, Maine, United States -... | ecosystem: Environmental > Aquatic > Marine >...
CAATATAAAATAAACGTAGATTCCGACACATTGTCTTTCTCTACTTAGTTTTCAAAGATCATCTCAAACTTAACTCTGCTTCCTGAAACTCTCAGGTGGTCTTCGTTTGTGGACGGGAATTATAGGGAAACAATACTTAAGTTACACTTTATTCAATAAAAAGATTTGTTTACTAAAAAGGATAGTTTTTAGGTTATAATATTTTCAAAATATACAAAAGGAATAAAAAATGGGTCTGTATGACAGAGATTACGCATCTCAAGGCTATCAAGGCGCACAAACTGCGCAGCGCGACGAAGCGCATATCGTAACGTTTGTAAAAGAAACTTATAAACTTTTTGCAGCATCAATGCTTGCAGGAAGTGTTGGTGCATATGTTGGTGTTGGAATGGCGGCAGTAATTGCTCCTATTAAGTGGCCACTATTTTTTATAGAGATTGGTCTATTAATAGCACTTCATTTTGTTAAACGCAAACCAGGTATCAATATGATGGTACTTTTTGCTTTTACATTTATGACAGGTTTAACACTTGGGCCACTACTTAGTATGGTTCTTGGTATGAGTGGTGGAGCGTCTATTATTGGTAACGCATTTTTGATGACAACTGCAATATTTGGTGGACTTAGTTATTTTGCCATTAATACTACAAAAGATTTTACTAGTTTTGGAAAACCATTGATGATTGCGCTTGTTGTTGTTATTGTTGGTTCACTACTAAACATGTTCTTCTTTCAAAGTCCAATGCTTCACATCTTGATTCAAGGTGCGATTGTAATGGTATTTAGTTTTATGGTTCTGTTTGATACACAAAATATCATTCGTGGTCTATATGAAACTCCGATTGATGGTGCTATTGCACTCTATTTGGACTTTTTAAATCTATTCACTGCATTACTGCAAATCATGGGAATATTTGGTGGAAGTGACGACTAATTTAGACGAGAAAGGTCTCAACCGTCTGGTTGATGCCAACCTCAACCGCTTAAGCGAGGGTATTCGCGTCTGTGAAGACGTGGCTCGCTACCTTCACAACAATAAAAATCTTTCTAAAAATTTAAAAGAGTTACGTCATAAATGTCGTCTACCAAATGCAAATAAGCGATTAAGCACAAGAGATTCCATGAATGATGTTCTTCGCCCTACAATAGAGAGCGAAATGAAGCGAAATTCTCTTGCAAACCTACTAACTGCAAATTATCACCGCGCGCAAGAATCAGCTCGTGTACTTGAAGAGGTTTCTAAACTTCTCTACCCTGACTACTCTGAAACTTTTAAAACGATTAGATATTCACTGTACTCTTTAGAAAAAGAACACACAACACTTACCTACCAATCATAATCTTTTCTAAAGATAAAATCTCATCTAACTGGCTAACTTTATCTTTATAATCAAAATTTTTGTTCTGAACTTTTGCAGCTTTTTCTATTGCAAAGGCTATTTCAGCAGAATCTTCAAATATATAACTAGCACTTGCACCTTTAATTGTGTGCGCAGAAATTAATATCTGTTGATAGTCATCTGTATCTATCGCTATTTTTAACTCATTAAGTAACTTTGGTATCTCTTGAAAATAAACATCTAAAAGCTTTTCAATTTTATTAATAGGTAATCCAAGCTCATCTGAAATAAGTTGTACATGGTTCTTTTTCTCAATATATTTATCTTTAGTTTCTATATCAATTTTCTCACAAGATTTAAGATATTTCCCCAATATAATTTCAAAATTTTTTATATTAATAGGTTTGCCAAGAAAATCATCTGCCCCTATTTTACTAAACTCCTCTTGATCTGACTGCATAACACTAGCACTCAACATTACAATTGGTGTTGACACCTTTGATTCTTGAGCTTCATAAAGTATAATCTCTTTTACAGCAGTCACACCATCTTTTATAGGCATGTGATTATCCATAAAAATCAAATCATAATTCTCTTCTTTAGAAAATTCAACAGCCTCTTTACCATTATTCGCAATCTTATACCTAACTCCATAAGCCTCTAACATCTCACTAACAAGAATTTGATTAGCTATATTATCCTCTGCGACTAATATATATCCACTAAATTGTAATTTAGCATCTTTAATACCGTGATGTGTTTTTATCTCCTCATCCATCATTACATCAAATATTTTTGATGGTGTTAATGGTGTATGTAACACTATACATTCTGAAGCGAAAATAGTTGTATCATATGATTTATTTGCAATCACTACACAATGTGCAGAAGAGTTAAATATCTCTCTTGTCTGCTCTTTTGTAGTCGTACTAGCATCAAAGAAAATATAATCATATTTTTCTATATCTTCATCCATACTTTTATTAAAAGCATTCATGCCAAAAGCATTAAAATAACGCTCTAAAAGAGCTGAATATGTACCACCAGCTAAAATCATAACTCTTTTGTTTTTAGCTGGTGTCCAATCAAAATCAATTAATTCACTATTTTTACATATTTTTATAGGAACATCAAGAGTAAAAGTTGAACCTAAGCCAACTTTGCTACTCAATCCAACCGCACCACCCATAAGTTTTGCAAGACTTTTACATATTGAAAGCCCTAACCCTGTACCACCAAATTCTCTTGATGTTGAATTATCAGCTTGTTCAAATGCCCCAAAAACAGAGTCTAACTTTTCATCAACTATACCAATGCCGCTATCTTTAACCTCTAGCCTTAAGTGATTTCTATTCTCAATAAAAATGATATTTACCTCAATGTATCCACCCTCAGGTGTAAATTTCAGAGCATTACTAAGGTAATTAATCAATATCTGTTTAATACGTTGAGCATCAGCATTTAAGCAAACTGGAAATTGGGGATCTATAAAAGTAAAAAGATTAATATTTTTTTGTAATGACTTTGATGAAAATATCTCAAATACAGCATCAAATGATTCATAAATACTAAAATTATGCGGATCAATATGAAAATGTCCACTTCTAATTTTTGAAAAATCTAAAATATCATTTACAATACTTAGTAACGAATCAGAGGATTCTTCGATAATATGTAGATGCTTTTTACCTTTTTTACTCTTTATCTCAGGTTCTAAAAGATGAATGAAACCCAAAATTGCATTCAAAGGTGTACGAATTTCATGGCTCATATTTGAAAGGAATAAATCTTTTGCCATCTCAGCTTCTTTTGCTTGCTCTTTTGCCCTAACCAATGCAGTTACTTCATGTCTTATGGCTAAATACTCATCAACATTATTATTCTCATCAAGAATAGGAGCAATTGTTACATCTACATAATAGGCTTCTCCATTTTTAGCTCTATTTTTAATTGTTCCTTTAAATATCTCTTTTGATTGTATAGTATTCCACAATTTTTTAAATACTGATGATGGCATATCTGGGTGACGAATAACATTATGATTTTTGCCAACTAGCTCATCAGGCGTATAACCAGCTACATCATAAAACTTTTTATTTGCATATGTAATAAAACCATTAGCATCAGTTTTTGATACTAATGCGCTCTCATCGATAGCTTTTTTATACTCTTCTAATAATATTATATACCTTTTTAACTGTTTCTCTTGAGATCTAAATAGTGCAAAATATAGAATAGGAGCACTTAGTAGACTTAAAAGTAAAGTATCTGCTAATGCTTCAAAGAGTTGTGATTGAATCTTTAAGTATGGCAATATAAACATTACTAAAAACTCTACAACTGCAATAATTCCAATTAAATATATAAAAAGAATGGTTCTATTTTTCATAATTGCACCTATAATACAAAAAATAATATAATATTGCTCTTAATGTTAAGATTTTTTCAGAAACTTTGTAAGTAAAACAATTTTTGTACCATTAACACGACCTTCAATCTGTTCAGGGTTATTTGTAAGTGATATATTTCTAACTGCCGTTCCACGTTTTGCCGTAAAACTAGCACCCTTAACTTCTAAATCTTTTATAATTGTTACAGTATCTCCACCTAAAAGAGTAACTCCATTACTATCTTTAGTTTCAACTAACACATCTTCACTTAACTCAGAATCTGCCCATACTTTTACATCATCTTCAAGGTATAACATATCTAACAAATCTTGGGAACCTAGCTTTTTAAGCAGTCGATACGCCATAACCTGAACAGCAGGTTCTGTACTCCACATACTATCGTTTAAACATCTCCAATGATTATCATCCATTTTATCTGCATCTTTAATCTGCTCAGAACATGTTGCGCACACTAAAATTGACTGCTCAGCACTACTGTCTGAGGGAGATACCTCATAAACACTTAAACCTAAATTTGAACCACATAACTCACAAATCCCATTACTACGTTTTAATAAATCCTCTTTTACGCCCATGCATTATCCTTTAAACTTTGCGCGTATTATGCCGTTTTCACACCAATTAAGCTAGTTTATTAGCATAATAAATTTATAGATAACTAACCGCATAATGTTTAAACTCTTTCTTATCACTTGGCATAAGATAGGTACCTATTAGTTTATAATACATCATTCTGTAGTATATGTTATCTTTTAATGAATTAGATAATTTTAAAAATTTATCTTTGTCAGCTATTTTAAAATAGATTTGCGAAATGTAAAATAGTATTTGGGCATCTTTATTATCTATTTTATTAAATAGACTTAATGCCTTTTCATATCTATTTAATAACTGATACTGCCTAGCTATGTAAATTGCGCGTGAATTTACAGTAAAACCTATGTTAGTTTTTAATTGATTATTTAATATACCTTTCAAAAAAATATCTTGCAACGAATTTGATAATGCTTTTTTATTCTTAACCCTTTTCAATGAATAATTTATATTTGCAAGTATATAGTCTGCTAAATATTCAGGGCTTCTTGTCATATTTAAATCAATATTTTTATTGAGATAAAAATCTTTATATACATAATCGTATGATTTATTAATATACTTTTTTGGTCCAATAGAGTACTGTTTTTGTTCTGCAAATGTTGTAATACGAAGTTTTTCTTGTGGTATCTGTTTTTTCCATAACTTTTCATCAAATAGTTTTAAATACTGTTTAACTCTATGGCTAAGATTCTTTGGTAGTTTCAATGCGTCCTTTTTGCCATTAATATATTGCTGAATATCTTGAAAACTTGCTATTTTTCCATCTCTATTTTTAATTCTCATATCAGTATATGGGTCAACTATAGTCCAACGGTTATCACTTGTAAGAATTTCAAAAAATGTATGATGACTAACATCTCTCCTTGCTATATTAAAATCTTGAAAAAATGAAAGTGCTACAACAACAGCCTGCTCAGAACAGAATAAATTCCCACTTTTTAACATATTGCTACTATTATCTTGGAATAATGCTTTTGTACCCAACCCATTATATCTCTCAAACATTCCAGGTGTTGAGTAAAAATTAATATGTTTAACCATTTTTTCTATCTGTACTTGAATGTTATCGCTTGGTTCAACTATTGCATACCTCATTAACGTTGGCAATATATAGTCATATGCATCTTTTATAGTATTAACTTTATTAAATATGGGTTGAAATTCTGCATGTAGTGATATTGAATAAAATATAAATACAATACCAACAATAATTGACTTCATAATTTACTCCACATATAATTTATAAGTATTATGCCGTTTTCACACCAATTTAGCTAGTATTTTGAATTAATTATTTGGTGGTGAGAGAATGCTTTTTGAATTGATTGCGCTTATTATTGGTATTTTAGTTGGTGTATCAGCTGTATGGTTTTTTGGTATTAGAACATTACAAGAAAGAAATAGAGAACTTCAAATTAATATTCAAGATGAAAATCAAGAAATTACGCAACTTACAAGCGAAGTTGCTGTTTTAAAAGAGCGTTTATCTAATCAACAAATTGTGAATGAGCAAAAACTTCAAATGCTACAAGATAATAAAGAGCAGATGAAATTAGAATTTAAAGACTTAGCAGACAAAATCTTAAATTCTAACTCTGAAAAATTCTCTCATCAAAACAAAGAGCACCTATCAAAGATAATTAGTCCAATTAAAGAGCAGTTTGACGCGTTTAAAAAGCAGATAAATGATGTATATGTTAATGAAGCAAAAGATCGCTCAATGCTACAAGCTGAGATAAAAAGTATTAAAGAGATAAACAACCAAATGAGTACTGAGACCAAAAACCTTACAAATGCACTTAAGGGCGAGAGTAAAAAGCAAGGTATCTGGGGTGAGATGATTCTAGAGAGTGTCCTTGAAAACTCAGGACTTAGACTTGGAGTAGAGTACGAGCGCGAAGTTAGCCTAGAGCATGAGAGTGACAATAGTCGCTACCGTCCTGATGTTATTGTACATCTTCCTGATACTAGAGATATTATTATCGATGCAAAAACTTCATTAACAGCATATGAAAAATATGTCTCTTCTGCTGATGAAGATCAAAAAGAGAGCTTTGCCAAACAGCATTTAGCCTCTATGAAACAACATATAAAGGAGTTAAGCGATAAAGACTACACTAAATTAAAAGGTATAAAAACTCTTGATTTTATCTTTATGTTTGTACCAATTGAGAGTGCTATGCTAATGGCAATGGAGTATGACACATCCCTTTTTGATTACGCATTTAAAAAGAATGTAATTTTAGTAGGACCTACAACGTTAATGGTCTCACTTCGTGCAGTTGAGAATAGCTGGAAATACGAACACCAGCAACGTAATGCTCAAGAGATAGCTAAACGTGCTGGACTACTTTATGATAAATTTGTTGTTTTTATAGAATCTATAGAGAAACTTGGTAAGCAGATTGGCACTGTACAAAAAACATATGATGAAGCATACAATAAACTTCATATTGGTACAGGTAGCCTAACTAGTAGATTTCAAAAACTCGAACAGCTTGGAGCATCTACTAGTAAAAATCTGCCAGAGCATATTGTTAGGCAGTTAGAGGATTAAACATTAATATAAACCACTTCAAACTCTAAATAATCTAAAGGATAATCTCGCATTAAAGCTCTCATTTGAGATATACCAAGCTTACGCTCACCTGAACTTACTCCACTCTTTTTAATGTATGAAAAAAGGCTTTTTTTATCTTTAAAAGCCATTTTATACATCTCTATCTGGATTTCTGGATTACTAAATTGGCGTTTTGCAGCTTCAATAATCGTCTCTTTGGAGTGAATTGGTGAATCAACACTACCAACAGCATGTAATGTTCTAAAGGTATTTGATGTAAATAGTGCAAGTGCAGCATTTGGTGCTAAATCATTAATATGTGCAAATACTTTGTCTAAATCTTTTGCCCATTGCAAGGCTGAAGCAGAAATTACTGCATCAAAGTCATACTCTTTTAACTTTTCAAATGTACTCTCATCATTAAAATCAGCCTCTATAGTTGTAATTTTGTCATCTTTTGGGTGTATCTCTAACATTGCATGAGAAAAGTCTACGCCAATAAATTGTTTGACTTCCCAATCTAGCCCGTTTGCAACAGCTCCACTACCACATCCTAAATCTAAAATTCTCTCAGGTGCTTGATAACAATCACCAAAAATATGCTCAATAACCTCAGATTGAATGCGGTTAAGACGGCGGTACCCTTCAGCAAAACGTGTAAATTCTCTATGTACGCCCATGACTACCCCCTTCTATTTATCAGCATTGAAGCAATAAACATTCCTAGAACTACTGCAACAATTGTAGCACCACTTGGAAGAGAGTAATGGTACGATAAACTCAAACCACTAATAACTGAGATAAGTGATATAGCAAGAGCAATTATAACTGTATAGAAAAAGCCCTTTTTAAAGCGCAATGCAGAGATAACTGGAATGACCATTAACGCTCCAATTAATAGTGTTCCCACAATTCGAATTGATAACGCTATTATAATTGCAACAAGTGTAACTAATAAAAAGTTTAACCACTTAACAGGCACACCACTCGTTTGTGCAGCCTCTTCATCAAATGCTATAAAGAAGAATGAGCGAAAAAATATTACAAAAATAGCTAATAACAAAACTCCAGCTATGGAAATTAATATAAGATCTTCTGAACTAACTGCCAAAATAGAACCAAAAAGATAAGCAAACAGCGAACTATTAAACTCATTTGCAACTGAAATTATAATTACAGATAGTGCAAGTGAGCCAGATAGAAAAATTGCCAAGATAGAATCAGAATAGATTTTATGATAGCTTCGCAGATACTCAATCATCCAAGCTGCGATTACTGAGACAATTATTGCCATATATACAGGTGAAGTATCGAGTAAAATAGCAATTGATACTCCAACTAGTGAGACATGTGCTAGGGTATCTGCAAGAAGTGAATATCTTTTTAAAACAACAAAAGAGCCAGCAATTGCGCTAATTATGGAAATAATAATTCCAGCTAAAAATGCACGTTGCATAAAATCATATTCAAACATCTCAATCATGTGAATGTCCATCTACAAGATGTGCATGTATACCATAGAGTTCACTCATATCATCACAACTTAAAACTTCATGTGGTGTGTCACTAGCAAGTAGAGTCTGATTAACTCTAAAGATTGACTTTATGTCATCAGCAACAACACCAATATCATGAGTAATTAGAATAATTGTTATGTTGCGCTTTTTATTTAATTCACGCAAAAGTGCATAAAATTTCTGTTGGACTACCATGTCTACACCAGTATTTGGCTCATCTAAAACTAAAACTTCTGGATTACTAACAAGAGCGCGTGCTATCATAGCACGTTGACGCTGTCCACCTGAAAGCTCTCCTATTCGTCTATCTTGAAGATCTTGAACTTCCATAAGTTCCATTGCACTATTAACTGCTTTTACATCCTCTTCATCTTTTTTCCAAAAAAGAGAGTATCCGCTAGAACGTCCCATACAAACAACCTCTCTTACTGTTGCTGGAAACTCACTATCCATATTTGAAGCGCGTTGTGGAACATAACCTATTTTATTCCAATCTTTAAAACTTTTAAGTGGTTTACCAAAAAGTTTTACAGCTCCACTACTATAACTTTGTAGCCCGAGTACAGCGCGCATAAGCGTAGTCTTCCCACCACCATTTGGACCAATTACAGCGCAATAATCACCCTCTTTTATCTCAAATGAAATATCTTTTAATATGGTCTCATTGCCAAGTTCAAGGTTTAAATCTTGCACACTTATAACTGAACTCATTCACACTCCAAAATAGTACTAACTTGTCTATCTATCTCTAATATCTCTTTTAATGAGAGCTTGGCCAATAGATTTGGAATTATTCTTTGATTATCTAACGCCCTAATTTGGTCGCATAATATATCGCTCTCTTTTTCTAAATTATCTTTTTTTTCAATTCTATATCTTAATGGATAACTCTCATCAATCAAAAAAGTTGACATTGGTAAGACAATAGTAGTTGTATGCCCACAATCATTTAACATATTTGTCTGATAAATTAAAACAGGTCTAATCTTACCAACCTCATCGCCTTTTTTAGGATTTAATTTGGCTAAATAAATTTCACCTTTTTTAAACATAAAATTTTTTATAAACCATCATCTAAACTGTTTTCGAACTCTTTTGAGACTTTCAAAGATTCTTCTCTTACTTTCAGTGAAGCCTGTTTAATTTGAGCTTTTAATTTTTCTTTTTCAAGTACTGATTTATAATAAATTACCGATTTTCTAATTAAATCACTTTTAGTGGTGTTTAACGTTTTTACCATCTCATTTAAAGTATCGTAAAATTGATCATCTGATTTTAAAGTAATCGTATGCATATGATGCCTTTATAGTTTTCACAATTGTATAACATTGTACTTTAAGGTAATATTTTTGTAATACTAATAATTTAAGAGTATGTTATACGCTATGTTCAATTACTAATTATCCTCTAATTGATATAAGTTAAACGATAATGTTATAAAACCTAAAAACCAAATAATATTAATTGGTATATATACACCTTCAGGCTTAAGTGTATGAAGCATTAAACCAACTGTAGCAAAGCTTAAAATCGTCGTTGCCACTATTATTGTCAAAGGAAAAAGTAAAATACCTTCTAAATAGCCAGCAATAAATTTATATAAGAAAAAAAATATAATTGTTACAATAGTTATAGTAATAAAGTGTAGACCAACAAATAAAAACCAATCAAATACCAGCTAAGTTCCTTTAAATTTTTAATTGAACTTACTTTTATAACTTCCAAATAAAACCCTTTAAAATTTATAAATGAAAATAACAGTACTGTTAACTATAATTAGTTGCAGTCCAAAGCTTTCATAAGTAACACTAAATTTTTCTTCATCAAAGAAATATAATTTTCATCTTCTTGATTTTTTGTAATATTTGCTAATGTCTCTAAAACTTTTACCTCTGCGCTAGCTTCACTTGCAACCATCTTAAGAGCATTGCTATTGCCAAAAGGTTCACCAAAAATAGTTGGGTTTTTTAGACTTTTTAGATGTTCAATAGCCTCTTTCATATTTTTAGCGCTCTCTCTTGAATGAGATGAATTACCAGATAATGTATGAATTTTAAAATTATACTTCTCACCTAAATAGGCATATGCATTATGATTTACAACAATTGTATCTCTTTTACACTCACTCAGAGAGCTTTCATAGCTACTTTTTAACCTCTTAAGCTCTAAGATATAATCTGAGGCTCTATTTTTATAAAGAACACTATTTTTTTTATCTGCTTTTACTAATATTTTTGAAATCTTATCTACAACTTTAATATATAAATCTATATCTAACCAGTAGTGAGCATCAACGTGCTCATCATGTCCATGCTCATCATGATGTTCATCATCTTCATCTTCAAGTATTAAACCTTTACTAAGGTCATATGCTAACTTATTATCTCTAAAGCGAAGAAGAAAATTATCAAGTCCAGCACCCATATAGAGAAAAATGTCTGAATTTATGATTTTTATTACATCTTTTGGCGTTGGAGAGAATTCATGAATATCTTGTGAAGATGAGATAATCTTTTTCACATCTATATTTTTACCACCAACAATTTTAACAGCATCATATATAGGGTAAATTGTTGTAGCAACAGTTATTTTTTTATCTGCATATAAACCTGCAATAAAAATATATAAAACTAAAAATAACTTTATCATTTTTACATCATTTCACTATCAATTTCAATAATTGTATGAACATTTCCTCTTGGATTGAAATCAGCTTTTAATTTCATACTTCGTGGACTTAATTTCTTATAAAGCAAATCAAAAATTTCATTTGCACTATCTTCATGACTAAGGTGACGATCTCTAAAAGAGTTAATGTAAAGCTTTATAGCTTTAAGCTCAACTACCAATGCATCTGGCACGTAGCTTATTTCAATTGTAGCAAAATCTGGATAACCACTTCTTGGACATAAACAGCTAAATTCTGGCAAAGAGATATTTATAGTGTAACTTTTTTCATGTTTATTTGGCCAAATCTCTAAATCTTTTTCAACATCAAAAGATTCTACTATTTTCTCTCCATAAAGTTTATCAGACATCTAAATGCTCTACATCTTTAGCGTGTGTTTCAATAAACTTACGACGTGGTTCAACCTCATCACCCATAAATAGAGTAAAGGTATCACTAGCAGCTTCTGCATCTTCAACTGTAATACGCAACAGTCTTCTATTTTCAGGTGTCATAGTTGTCTCCCATAACTGCTCAGGATTCATCTCACCAAGACCTTTATAGCGTTGAATATATGAACCTTTTTTAGCCCGCCCTTTAACATCTTCTAAAGAGTCTAAAATATCTTCACCTTTAAAAAGTGGCATATCCCAATCTTTAATTTTACTATATGTATATTGAGCCTCTTCATAGTATGGTGTTGCAAAAAGCCCATCATCAATTTTAAGCTCTTCCATACCACCATTTGTCTGAACATAGATATGTATAAACTCTTCATTAACTTCAGAATTTAAAATATTATAACCCTTACTTGTAAGGAAGATTTTTATTTTTTCAAAAAGTTCTGGATAACTTAGACTAATTAGATCTGAATTTTCTATCAAATAACGAAGTACTTCACTAAGTGAATAGCGTTTTTCAAGATTAGCTAAACTTCCACGATAGTGATCAACTACTTTTAAAAATTCAACAACATCAGCTTTTCCAATACCCTCAAACTCAGAAGTCTCAACACCAGTCTCAATTAAAAAGCTATTCATTAAATTATCATCTTTAAAATAAATCTCTTTTTTACCCTTTTTGTAACGATAAAGTGGTGGCTGAGCAAGGTATAGATAACCCTCATCAACAATCTGGCGCAAAAATCTAAAGAAAAATGTAAGAAGCAGAGTCTGAATGTGACTACCATCAACATCTGCATCGGTCATGATTATAATTTTATGATAACGCAGTTTACTCTCATCAAACTCTTCACCAATTCCACACCCAAGTGCGGTAATCATATTAGTAATCTCTTCACTCTTTAAAATCTTATCTAAACGAGCTTTTTCGACATTTAAAATTTTACCCTTAAGTGGTAAAATTGCTTGAAAAACACGATCACGACCCTGCTTAGCACTACCACCAGCAGAATCCCCTTCCACTAAGTACAATTCACTTGTAGATGCATCTCTACTTTGACAATCAGCTAACTTTCCAGGAAGTGTTCCAACACTTAACACATCTTTACGACGAGTTAAATCTCTAGCTTTTTTAGCAGCCTCACGACCCTTTGCAGCAAGAAGTGCTTTTTGAATAATAGCTTTTGCTTCAATTGGTGTCTCTTCAAAATATTTATTTAACTGTTCACCTGTAAGTTTTTGAACAAGAGGACGAACATAAGTATTTCCAAGTTTTCCTTTTGTTTGCCCCTCAAATTGCGGTTCAGGAACACGTATACTTACAACACAAATAAGACCTTCGCGTACATCATCGCCACTAATTTTTACATCTTTTTCTTTAGCAGCGCTATTTTTAGCATTGTAACTTGAGATTACTCTTGTAAGTCCTGCTTTATAACCTGCCTCATGAGTACCACCTGCTGGGGTGCGAATATTATTTACGAAACTTAGAGTTTTCTCTTCATATGAGCTGTTATACATCATTGCAATGTCAACTTCAATATCTTCAATTTTTGAACTAAAAAATACAACTTTACTAACTACCTCTTTAGTATTCATATCTTCAACAAATTGTGAGATACCACCCTCAAAATGAAAACTTTCATTCGTATCGCTACGATCATCTTTTAAATTAATAGTAATTTTAGGATTTAGATAAGCTAACTCTTTAAGACGCTTTGCAAGTATTTCATACTCAAAAACTACTGTCTCAAAAATTGATGGATCTGGGAAAAACTCTACAGATGTACCAGTTCTATTTGTATTTCCTGTAACAACTAAAGGGTCTTGTGGAATACCTTTTTTAAAGTTTTGTTCATGAATACTACCATCGCGTTTAATTATGACTTTAAGATCAGAACTAAGTGCATTAACAACACTGACACCAACACCATGAAGACCACCACTAACTTTGTAGGTATCTTTATCAAACTTACCACCAGCATGCAAAACTGTTAAAACAACAGTCGCTGCTGACATATTTTCTGTTGGGTGCATTCCAACTGGAATACCACGCCCATTATCGCTAACAAGTGCGCTTCCATCTTTAGTTAATGTTACATTTATTGTGTCACAATAGCCAGCCATTGCTTCATCTATTGAGTTATCAACAACTTCATAAACTAAGTGGTGAAGACCTTTTATTCCTGTATCACCAATATACATACCAGGACGTTTACGAACTGCCTCTAAACCTTTGAGGACTTTAATATTACTAGCGCCATATTCTTGTTGCATGTAGACTCTTTATTGAGAATTAAAGTTAAATAAAGAGCTATTTTATCTAAAAGTTATTTAAATTATAATTTTTAACCAATTAGTGTTAATTCATTTGACCATTTATCGGCTGTAAATGGTTCAAAATTGGCTTTGTAGTGTTTATAGTGAGCAGAGTTTTTATGGCCATCAAGTGCAACTTCACTCTCCCAAGTTTCAATAACTACAAAAGTTTTAGGGTCACTATCAGTTTGATAAATATTATAAAGAAGACATCCATCTTCAGCACGTGAAGCTTCTACCATTGTTCCCAACAGCGCTTTTAATTCATTTATTTTATCATCTTTGGCAACGAAAAATACGTTTTTTGTAATTGACATTTTTTTTCCTTATTTTTATTGTGAAATATTACCCAAAAATTAAACTCCTATAAGCAAAAAATAGCTCTATTTTGCCACTATTCATAGCCTTCAAAAGTTCATCATAATTTAGAAACACAATAATTTTATTTAATTCTACTAGAAAAATCATTTATATCTAAAGAAAACATAAGCTTATCTCTATTTTTTGCATAATCATTTTTAATCATTTCCTGCAAGTTTTTACCAGTTTCAATTTGGTAAACAGAAGCAACGCCATCACTAATAATTCTTCCTTTATAACTAAAAAGCATCACCTCAAAAAGTTTATTTTTAGGAAAAACTTTTTTATAATCATACAGAGTACGATATGAGTAAAAGCATTTTTTATCTTTGTCAGAATAAAAAATAGTATTACCATTATTGAACATTTCAAATAAATAAAAATCACCAAATTTAAATGTATCTCTAGCTTCAATTAAAATATCTATATTTTTTTGACTTACTCTACTATCTTCTAAAAAATTTTCCGTTAATTCAAAAAAGTTTTCTGCTAAAAAATTTCTAACTTCTACATAATGATGTTCTTCTCCGACAGCATCATCAGTTAATATATACTTATTTTCTGAATTTTTTTCATAAATCTTTTTATATACTTCATTATTATATTTAGCATACTCTTTGCTTGCATAATTTAAAAATCTTGACCAAATTACATAAAAATCATGCACTTGTGCTTCACTAAGTGGTTTAGATATTTTTTTTGGTTCATCAAATTTTATAGTATCTAATGGCTTAGGAGTATCAAAATTCAAACAACATTTTTTATATTTCCTGCCACTTCCACATGGACAAGGGTCATTTCTTCCAGCCTTATAAGATGTTGAATTAGCAGAATTCTTTAGATTTTGCAACTTAATGACATTTTCTATTCTTAAACTATTCATAGCCATGCAAAATGTTAAAAGTGTTACTAGAACATCAGAAAGTTCATCATCTTCAATATTTTCACTCTCTTTTAAATGAAAACTACTTGCCAATACAGCGAAAAAGAGCATAGCAATATTACTATTTCCAAAAGCTTTTGTGAAGTTTTTAAGATTTTCTTCCATATCTTCTTCAATCTCTAAAGAATACTCATCTAAAATCACATCTACTAAATCCATAGAAAAGTCAAATAATGCCTCTTGTTTATCTTCTAAAATAATCTCTTTCAAAAGATAATTAGCTAATAAGCCTAATTCATTATTAAATTCTTCATCACTTTTAATTGCTTCTAGTTTTTCAAACTCATGTATTACAAAGTTGTGAAATTCAAAATAGCCCGTTAAAAAATTTTGTATATCTGCAGTATTAGAAAATTCTACACTCTCATTAATTCTTGAGATTAAATCATCATAAGATGCATCTGTTTTTATAGTTATCAAGCCAATTAATACTTCGCTTATCTCTTCAAATGTATCTAATTCATCAGAACCTAAATCTATTATTAATTTATCAAATTTTAAAATTGCTTTTTTATCCAAGAAATTTCTCCTTATCTACTGAATATTTTTGTATATCTTTAATAAGAGCTAAATCATACTTACTTACAGAATCTCTATAATCTTCGATTTCTTCATAAATGCTATCTAAATTAGCTCCACAGCCTAAAAATATAGGAGTTATTTTAAATCCTGCTTGCTCGCTTAATTCTTGAAATAATTCTTCAATTACAAACATTAATTCTTTTCTATACTCTTTTTTATCAAACTTTGCTAAAAATTCTACATACTCATCTATATTTTCATCATCAATATTAATCATACATATCAAAGTATAAAAGGAAGAAATTTCTGTAAAAACATCCTTTACAGAAGATTCAGATACTTTAACTTTTTCATAAATACTTTTACTGGCACTATCTTTTAAAGATTTTTGCTGATAATAATGTTTCATTATTTTATATGGAACAACACTTCCTCTATTTCCTCTTTCAAAACTTGTAACAGGAGAGCCTCCTAACATCATAGAAAATTGTTCATTATCTTCATCATTAAGCTCATTAGCTAAATCAGTTGAACGAAAAAAAGCAGGAACAATATTTTTACTAAAAGTATATTCATAGTTAAACAGTTTTAAGAATTTGTCTCCAAAAGCTTCTGGTACTTTTTCTAAAACTATTTTTTCCATTTCTGAAAAATTTTCTATGTCACAAAATAAGCTAAAGTGCGAAAGTAGTGGCATTATAGTAATATTTGTATCTTTTTTATATCTTATTATTGGATTTGTAAAAGCTACTGCGTCTAACTCTTTACTCTCTTTTTTGCCTATATGAAACGAGCCATATATACCATCTGTTATATAAACGTCTTTATAAGGAATTAACGCAACTTTAAAGCCTATATATTTATCTACATCTTTAAATAATTCATCAAAAGTAGAATTAAGCGTTTGAATATTATAAAATTCTTGTTCAATATTCATAATTACTGCCGTATTAGTACTGTGTGATAAAAGAAAAAACAGGTCAAACTGTGCCTTTCTTAAAGCTTCTAAAATTAACAATTCCTCTTTTGATGGATTCTTTTCAATTATGTACTTATCTACAATCTCCTGTACATTCTCATAAAAATAGTCTCGCTCTCTTGATACAAAACTTTGCATATCATCATCTACATCATCTATATATACAATTTCTGATTTATTTTTATGTTGATGAGAAAATACCATTATATTTTGATAGAATTCTGTAAATAATTTTCCATCATTTTTAGATATCAATGGCATAGGAGAATATGATGAAACACTAACCTTAGGCACATTCTTCTTAGCTTCCCTATACTCATTCATACAGCATTTTTTAAATATTATTCAACTACCACACGGACACTTTTCATTTCGTTTAGTATTTTTATATATTTCCATTTCCATTTTGTCAAATCCTCATAAGCATCTTAAGTTTCTAAAAATTCTTTATACGATTTGCTCGAAAGAGCCTTTTTATTTCAAATAACACAAAATTTATCTTCAATCTTCTCTCTAGGTTGCATATAAATCAATACCTATATATTTAAGCTGAGTAATGTATGAGGTAGTTTTAATAATACTTTTTGAAGTAGTAGTAATCACAATATATTTTGATAGATTTTATCATAAGTTCCATCTGTTTTATTGCGATATTTATTTTCATATTAAATTATAATCGGCATAACAATAGTTTGAAAATCACCACTTTTTAAAATAAAGGGTAAGTTTGCATCATTTAATTCAATTAAAAATTCTGTTGTTTCAATTTGAGCTAAAAAATCTAGAATATATCGACTATTTACTGCTAAAGTAACTGATTCATCAAGACCTTTTTCTAAAAGCATTTCAGTTTTTGCTTCAATATTATCTTCACTAAGAGATTCAAAATATATTGCACTACTGTCAATTTTTAATTTTACATCATTTGAAATAGTTGTAATCTGGCGAATAGCTTCTATCATAGAGCTTTTATTCAAAGTTAAAACTGATTTTATGCTTTTAGGAATAATTCTTTGATAATCTGGATATTTTCCATTAATAAGTTTTGTAAAAAAGAAACTATTTGCAGATTTAATCATTAAATGTGTTTCATCATAAAATATATCTATTTTTTCAATAAATAGCTTTTGAATCTCTATAATAGCTTTTTTAGGAATAATTAACATTAGTTCAGTCTGTGCACTACTTGGAGTTTTCATGATAGCTAATCTACGAGTATCTGTAGAGACAAAATTCATTGTATCTTTAGATATATCTAACAGTGCTCCATTTAGTTCAAATTTAGGATTATTAGTATCAATTGCAGGTGTAATTTTTTTAAGTGCTCTAATGAGTTGCAGACTATCAATTTCAATTTGAGGTTTATTTTCAAATTGGGGAAATTGAACAAATTCATTTGCATCAAATATAGGGAGTTTAAATTTAGATTTTTTCTGTTTTATATGAAGCATATTATCTTGTTGCGATATTTCAACCTCTTCATCTTTTAAAATTCTAATTATGTCTAATAATTTTTTCCCATTAGCAGTTAGTGCACCAGCTTCGCTTACGTTACCATGGTCAGTTATTATTTGTAGACCAATTTCATAATCACTAGCTTTAAATGTAATTTCTGAATGTCCTGCTTGAATATATACATGTGATGTAATTGCAGATATATCTTTCTTTTCTAAAAAAGATTGAAGGTTAATTAAAATGTTTTCTAAAACAGATTTATTTAGCTTAAAATTCATGATTCTCCATCACCCTATGTATTTTTAAAATAATAGTAATAGTAGTAGTTCTTCAAGTTTAAGTGAAAAACCTATTTAATTCCCTACATTAGCTACTTTTAAAAGGTGAATAACAGATTAAGGTTATTCACATTTGTTCACTGTTTGAGATTATATCTTTTTTTTATATCTTTTTTCAATAGAGTTCTATTTTGAATTATCATCTAAAGAAATTTTATTACTAAGTTCTTCTACTTTAAGACGAAAATTTTCATCCTCTTTGAGCATTTGTGATATTTTTTTCATTGTATGACTAACTGCTGTATGATCTTTCATTCCAAAGTATTGCGCAAGAGTAGGCATAGAGTTTGGTGTAAGAGTTCTACATAGATAGATAGATATTCGTCTAGCATAAACTATATTTCTACTTCTACTTTTTGATCTTATTTCACTTGGTTTGATGTTTAGCTCTTTTGCAATAACTACCATAATGTGCTCAATTGTAATAGAATCACGTTTTTCTCTTATCTGCTCTTTTAAAACATTTTTAGTAAATTCTAATGTTATCTCTTGATTCATAAGTGTGGCATGGGCATGAAGTTTAGTTAATATTCCCTCAATTTCACGTGCATTATTACTAATAATAGTTGCAATGTAATTAATTATCTCATTACTAAGTGCAACACGATCAAGTTCACATTTTTTCTTAATAATAGCAATTTTTGTTTCAAGTTCTGGTGGTTGAATGTCTGCTACTAATCCCCATTCAAAACGACTTTGTAATCTCTCTTCAAGTCCTGCAATCTGTTTAGGATGTTTATCAGCTGCAAGAACTATTTGACTACCTTGTGCGTGTAAATCATTGAAGGTGTGAAAAAACTCCTCTTGAGTCTGTTTTTTACCGCTTAAAAATTGAATATCATCAATAATAAGTATGTCACATTTACGATATTTCTCTTTAAATCTATCCATTGTTTGATTACGCATATGTCTAGTGAAATCATTTAAGAATTGCTCAATCGTTGTATAGATAACAGAGCCACCATTTTCTTGAATAACATTACCAATTGCCTGTAAAAGATGTGTTTTACCAAGTCCAACACCACCATATATAAAAAGAGGATTGTAACCCTTTGCAGGACTTTCTGCCACTGAGACAGCAGCAGTGTAAGAGAATTGATTTGAACTACCTACAACAAAGTTAGCAAATGTATATGAGGGGTTTAAAAGAGATATTTTATTAGTTTTTTGTTGTGTGGGTTTTGCTATTAAAACGTCTCTTATTGTACCAGAAGACTCTTTTTTATGTTTTATTTGAACATCTGTTTGAACTTCAGTCTCTACTTCAAAAAGGTGAGAAATCTTTTTTGCGTAACGAGTTTTTACCCAATTTGCGATTAAAGGATTAGGAGCATTAAATATTGCTAAGTCACTTTTTGAATTTTCTATATCATAACTTAATTGTGAAATATAGCGTTTGTATTCTATTTCACTAATTTCATCTTTTAAAAGTAATAATATTTTTTTTCCTAAGTTCAATTAATCTTCCTTTAATAATATTTTTTTCACCATATTTTATTTAGAGTTATGAATTTTCACTTGTAAAATATAAATGTTATTCACCTAGTGAAAATGATGTGAAATATTTAGAAAATTTTATCAGAACTTTACTCTAGTAGTGATAAAATAGGATTATATTAAGTGAATAACTACTTCTTCACAATGTGAATAACATTTTAAAAGTTGAACTCTTTTATTATGATATTAAATATAACCAAAATTTAACAAAATCATAATTACATAAAAGTTAAAGAAAATGATAATTTTAGGTATAGATCCAGGGACAAAAAACTGTGGATATGCTCTTATTGAAAAAAACATGAATAAGTTACGTTTAATAGAAGCTGGATTAATTAAAATTAATAAAGATGAGCTACAACATCAAATGATTCAGATGGTAGAGGGATTGGATTTGATTTTTAAAGAGAATAAAATTGATGAAGTTGCAATGGAAGATATATTTTTTGCATTTAATCCAAAAACAGTACTTAGACTTGCACAGTTTCGTGGAGCGTTAAGTTTAAAGATTTTACAAGAGTTTGGAAATTTTGCAGAGTACACGCCTCTTCAGGTTAAAAAAGCAGTTACTGGAAATGGAAAAGCTGCAAAAGAGCAAGTTGCATTTATGGTAAAAAGAATACTTAAAATTACTAAAGAGATAAAACCATTAGATGTAACAGATGCAATAGCTGTAGCAATTACACACTCACAAAGAGTTCGTTAGGATAATGTTATTTTATCTGGATCCCATTTGAAGAGCATTTTTAAGAAGATCATCACCTGTTGTTAAACTCTTTGAACTTGCGTCAAAACTTCTTTGTGCCACAATTAACTCAGTTAATGCTCTGCTTAAATCAACATTTGAATTTTCTAAAGCATTTCCTCTAATTCTTGCACCCAGTTCATTGCTATCAAAAAAGATAGCTTGCCCACTATTAGAGGTTGTTTGAAAATGGTTAGCTCCAATTTTTTGAAGCCCAGCATCGTTTGAAAATTGATAAATTGCAACTTGCGCAACTAAAGATGTACGACCTGTATCAAAAGTAGCTAATATTTGACCACTGTCATTAAAACTATAACCAGACAGATTTCCAGCTGCTATTCCATCTTTTCTAATTTCTGGCTGGACATCTTTCCCAACATTTGAGATAAGTCCACTAAAAGCTTTTCCTAAATTTATGTCTATAGGAGTTCCTTCATTATCAATAGCAGGAAGTTGCGATTGCGTTAATCCGCCAAAATGATCAAAAATTACAGTTCCTGTTTGTGTATCTATTGTATTTAGGTTTTTATCTTTTATAGTTGCTGTAATATCCCATGCAGTACCAAATTCAGGTTGAGGTTTTTGTGATGTAAATATGATTTCTAAAACATTTTTATTATCATTCTCTGCAATAACCTCTATGCCAAATTTTCTCTCTACATCAAGTGTTACTAGTTCTGTAGTTTGAGTTGCTTCATTAAAAGTTAGTTTTGAACCTACTACTCCTAAATTTCCACCTAAAAATACATTTTTAGTTGGTTCTGCTGGTATTATCATCTCTTTTGGTAGCACAATACTTGTTTGATCTACAACTGCACCACGATCTATTGTTGTTATTGTGGGAGTTAGTTTACTAATTTTGCGAGGTTTATTGGTATTTGGATCTATTTCGCCATTTTCAGTTGTAACATTACCTGCCATTTTTCCAGTGAGAATATTACCGCCAGAATCAACTAAGTTACGATTAGCATCAAAATTGAGAGCACCATCTCGAGTAAAAAGTAGATTATTATTTTTATCTTTAACTCCAAACCATCCTATTCCATCTATTGCTATGTCTAAAGGACGGTCTGATGGCTGAAATGATCCTTGTTTAATGTCTGTTGTAATTGCAGCAACTTTATTTCCATGCCCTTGTTGACTCTCTACAGAACCATTTGAGCTATTTGCAATGGCTGATGAGAAATGTGTTGAAAAACTGGGAATATTGCTACGCTTATATCCAACAGTATTAATATTTGCAATATTAACGCCAAGAGTATCAATTGTATGCTGTTGGCCTAATAATCCGCTAAGTCCGTTATAAAATGTCTGATTCATCTCTATTAATTTCCAAGAATAAGATCTTTAATATCAATAGGCTCTTCTAGTTCTTTAACATTTGCATATATTTCACTTATACCAGATAAAGGAATGTAAGATGAGCCTAGTTTCATATATGTATCAGTTTTATCAAATTTGACAGATTCTACGGGGTAATAACCCATTCTTGTTGCATATGGGTCACCATTACTGTCCACATAAGTAGCTGTAATACTATATTCTCCATCTTCTAGAGCATTTCCATTATCACTAGTACCATCCCATTTAAAAGGGTAAACACCTTTCTTGCCCTCTTCTAAATTGATTTTATGAACAATATTTCCATTTAAATCGCTAATGGCTAAAGTACCAACTTTAATATCGTTGTGAAAATATACTTCAAATTCAATATCACCATCTCGTTGTACGGCTTCTTCATTAAGAATTATAGAGTTACCTCCAAGATCTGCAATTTTACCAATTGATGAAACTGTAGAGTATTGATTTGAATTTGTTAGAGAGTTACTTAATGTCACACTAAGTTCTTCAAGTGCTTTATTAGTATTTGATGATGCCTCAAGCGTTGCTAGTTGTGAAGTTTGCGTAAGAATAGTCTGAGTATCTGTTGGTTCTGTAGGATCTTGTTGTTGAAGCTGTGCTAAAAGAAGTGTTAAGAAGTCATCTTTACCTAAAACTCCCTTTGGGTTGATTGGTGCTCCACCTGCTGTAACTGTAGAGTTGAGTGCATTTGTAATCTCTGCCATTTTAAATCCTTTTAAAAATAGTTTGCCATTACAAGTTCAAGTGAACTTATAGGTGATTCTTCATCGTTGTTTATGTAATTTGTAAATCTGTTTTGTTGCTGTTGATGCTGTTCTTGTTTTTGTTGCTCTTTATTTCCCTCTTGTTGTTGGTTAAACTCCATAGAGGCATCGCCAAATCCAGCACTGTTTAATTGAGTTCTAAGCTCTGTTGCTTGAGTATTCATGATATTTAGAGCTGTTGAATTAGCGCTAATGTTAATGTGTAACTGTTGTCCACGTTGAATTATTGTGACATCAACGCTACCAAGTTTTTCAGGATTTAGCTTCATATGAAGTCTTTGAAATGGTGGACGATAATCTTTAACAGCCTCTTTTAAAGAGGTAGAAAAGTGTCCAAGCATCGATTTTGAACTCTCTTGAGAGCTTGCGCGTGCTTCTACTTTAACCACCTCTTTTACATTTAATTCACTGCTTTCACGCCCACTTTTCTCAGTTGTTGAGTTTAGCTCTTCATTTAGAGTCTCTAATTCTGTTGAGTTTGTATTTTTGTTCATAATCTGCTCTGGAGTTTGAATAGTTTTAATAATAGTAGTTTCAATATTTTGCTCAGATAGATTTAAAAGTTGTGCTAATGGAGTTGTATGAGTTGATGATTTTGATGTTTTTTCACTACTACTGTTTTTTTCACGCGAAATCATAATTTGACCACTTTGGGCTTGTCTTATATTTATCGGAATTACTTTTGGAGAAAAAATATTCTCAACCATTTTTTGTATACTTTCTTTTGGTGTAATATCTTGAATTGTTAACTCTTTAACATCAATGTCATGGGCAACTGCTAGTTTTACAAGTGAGCCTAATGTCGGTTTTTCACTTCTTTGTACTTTAAGTTTTACCAGTTGCTGTTCAAGATAATTTTTAGCATTACTTATGAGTTCTTTACTAAAATTATCTTGATATTTTTGTGGAACAAGTTGAATTAGTTTCTCAGAAACTAGCTCTTTTTCTGGCACTTTTTCATTAGAGTGTTCTATAGACTCTTTTTTAATTTGAAGTATTGGCGTATTTTTAAATGTCTCAATATGTTTTTCTATAGCTACTTCAACTGCAATATCTGCAGGTTCCATCTCTTTGTTTTCTATAATATCATCACTTATACTTTTGATAATTTTTTCTTTATATTCACTCTTTGGAAGTGATAGAAGTAGTTGAAGATTTTTTTCATTTTTTGGAGATATTTTTTGCTCTTTTAGACCCTCTATTACTTTTGGCTCAACTTTTATTGCCTCAATTATCTGTTTTACCGGAAGTGAAATAGGTTTTTCTATTTTAATTTCTGGTAAGAATTCTTTTACTAATTTTTCTAAAAATGTAAAAAGCTTCTTTTCTGATTTTAAATTAGTATCTATTTTTTGAGGAGTGGCTGTAATCTCTTTTGTTTTAGTTTCAATATCTATTTTTGGTTGTTCTGTTTTAGTATTAATATCTATTTTTGGTTGTTCTGTTTTAGTATTAATATTTATCTTAGGCTGTTCTGTCTTAGTCTGTTCTATTTTAGTTTCAATATTGCTACTTATCTCTTTAGTTAAAGTTTGAAGTTTTTGTACCAGTACTTTAGGTTGATCTTCCTTGTCAAATTTTTCCACTTCATTTTTTGAGATAGATTTTCTAGGAGATTTCTCCATCTCTAGTGAGAGAGTAATCTTTTCATTTTTAGTAGATGCACCTTCAATTGATTTGTTTATAGATTTTTGTAGATGTTCAAATAGTTTTATAAAAGCTTTTATATCCTTAACTGGTAGTTTAGTTTCTGTATCTACATCAGTCTTTACTCTTTTAGGCTCAGTTTTAACATCTTTAACATCATCTTTTATATCTTTAGATTTAATCGTTAGCTGAATATTATCTTTTATATTTGCTGTTTTATCATTTAAATCTATTTTATAATCAGTTTTTGGAGTTTCTTCTATTTCACTATTTTTACCAATAACAAGTTTTGTATTTTTTTGAAATAATGATTCTGAAAGTTCTATTTTTTCTGTTTTTTGATTTAAAAGTTTTAAAATTGCCTCTTGTTCATTTTTGTCCAGACCAATTGTTTTAAGTAAATCGCCAAGTTCTTTTTTACTTTCACTGCCACTTAGAGCGTTTAGTAATTTTTCTAAGACTATTTTTGAACTATCTGTAGTGCTTGATAGGTTTTTTGTATCTACTGTTTTAATTGAAACTTTTGCAATATTATCATCTTGGCTAAGTTTTGATTGTAAAATTGAAGTAAAAGCCTGATTTGGTTCTTCTGTTTGAAGAGCTGAATTAACGGCTTTTGTCTCTTTTATAGATGTCTGTTGTATCTCTATCATTACTAAACCCCTTGCGAGTATAGTCATTAATAAAGCAAATTATGTTCCAGTACCAACCTTTTTTATATTTAGAATAGTTTGAAGAGTATCAATAAGTGTAGGTTTTTTCTTGTACCCTAATGAACGTTCTAGTTTTTCTATTTGTGCTTTAACAATAGGTGCAGTGCGTCTTTGTTCGGGTGTAAGGTTTTTATATAGACCCTTAAACGCGCGAAGTTTCATCTCTTGTGTTACTTCAATACTATTATTTTTAATATTTGTCATTTTAGATACTTTCATTTAGTAATTTGTTCTATTTCAACTTTTATCATTACAAACTTTTGAGCGCATTTCATCATATGTTTTTGCTTTCATGTAAAAGTGTAACCAGCTCTCTAGCCAGTATGGAATCTCTTTTGAGCTACCCCAATTATTAACAGTAGATTGTGCAACCCCTAAAAGAGATGATAACTCTTTTTTTTTGAGTTTTGCATTTTGTAGTAGTAGATTTAGTTCAACTTTGTCCATGAATAAAATTATATCATAATATACTCTTTTGGATATATTTTAAGAGTAAATTTACCCTAATGAGTATATAATTATGTTTAGATAATTCATTATATGAGGAGAAAATATGTCAAATTTTGAAACAGTACTCATTCAAGCACTTCTTGAAACAAATGAGGAGTTTGATAAAAAGGGATTTCTTAGTGAACGCGAGAAAATAGACAATGCTGTACAGATGTCACTTCTTGAAGCAGACTCAAGTCTTTTCCATATAAAAGATATGTTAGAGCATATGATGGATAAAGATAGTTAAAGAACATATTGTTATAATATCCTTTTAGATAGGAGATTGTAATGAGTGAAAATCAAGAGTTTATAGATTATCTGTTTTCAGAATCAAAATATTTTTTAGATGAGATATTTAATTTAGAAGATAAAGAGCAAGAACATGCTTTAATTAAAGATTTTGCTATTGAAATTATCTATGAATCTCCTATGCGTACAAAATTAAATTTTTGTTATATGAACTCTTTTGCACAATTTGATATTAAAAAAATTCCAATTCAAATGACTCAGATTTTTATGCATGAGGTACGTAATTTTTTTGAAGAGGATGGCGGTTTTTCTGAAGAAGATATTAGCGCAGCAACTACAGATAAGAAACATCTACAATTTTTATATGCAATGAGTGTTGAGTTTTTCAAACGTTATCGTCCTATGTTTTATAAAATCATTGTAGATACCTTTTTTGAACTTTTAAAAGATGTTAAATCTATTAAAGAGATTCCACTCATAGCGACTGAAGTTGTACAAGGTACAGTAAAGCAGCACTCTTTAATGCTTGAGGGGAAAACTAAACAAGTTGCGAATAAACCAGATCAAATTTGGATGCAAGTACAACAGGCAAATCAAAGAATAACTAAAGAGATTGATAAGTTAAAATCAGAAATCTCAGATTTTGAAAAAAAAGTAAAACTACTTAGTATGAGACTAGAGGCTATGGATGATGCCAAGAGTATTACTAAAGATGATTTAGAAGCTTACACCTTAGATGAGATAAGAGATATTTTCACAGAAGATGATGATGATAATAAATTTGAAAAACTAGTTTTAAGTTATTTGAGTTCTGGTGATCTCTCTTACTTTATGGAGCAAAAAGCAGAACGAGGAATTATTAACGCTAAACTTCCAACACAAAAAGCAGATTTTAGAAATATTGCAAAATTCTTTGCATCAAAAAAATTTAACAATACAGAAAATGCTTTAAAAATTCAAAGAAATGATGCAGAAGAGGAGCTACCAAAACGTGAAAAATCTGTAAGTGATCGCAAAGAAAAGTTAGAAATAATAGAAAGTAAAACACTAGATCAAATTGAACCCTTCTTAAAGAGGGTAAAAGAGGTTATGATTAAAAATTTAGCTACACATAGAGCTTAAAAATTGAGTTAAATAAGATAACTTTTGTTAAAATGCTTACAAGATAATAATTAATATTATAATGATTTTATATATTAATTAATGTTTATATAAAATAGTATTGGATTGCAGTATGATACAAACATATTCTCACACCTTTAAGTTTAAGATAGACGATGTAAACCATAAAGGTAGAATATCAGATAATATTATTTCAATTGTTGCAGAAGATTCACAAAAGTATTATGTGCAATATATGCAGTATAAAGTTGAAAAAGATGAGAAAGAAAATGATGTTTTTTCCTATAGACAGATAAATATCAAAGTTGACCGTTATTATTTTTTAGAAATTGCTAATATTACTATTGATGAAAGAGATAGACGAAGAAAAATATTTAGTGTGTTGGGCAAACGACGTTTTGGGGCAAATAATAATTTAATTGATTACTATTTTATTGATAAAAGTTTAAATATTGATTCAGTTATCGATTGTCTTAATAAGTGTAAAGAAAAAAAGAAAATGAAATCTGTGTATTATGAAAAATTAGGTGAATCTAAAAATAGTTATAAAGCATATACATTTGAGTGTGGTAACAACTATTTTGCAGTTCTTAACCAAAATAGTATCACTTCAAGAAAAATTTTTGAAAAGAATTTTATTGTTGAATTAAGAGATGCTGATGTTGTAAAGTTTAAAAGTCGCAAAAATAGTGAAGAAAAAATAGATTTTTTGTTTAATAAGATAGGGAAGAACTATTTTAAGTCTTTAGAGAAAAAATATATTGCAATTAGTAATGAACAGATTGATGCAGAAGATGCAATTAATAAGATGACACTTAGCTATCGTCAGAATGATGATAATAATTTTAGTGATAATCTTCCAGAATCTTTTTCTATTTTGAAAAGCAAACAAAAGAAGATAGAGCCTGCATATTTTGATTTATATAGCAAAAGTATTGAATTAATCGATAACCCATCAGATGAGAACACTGTTTTTCTATTTTCAGGTGCTATTATAAATTTTGTAATGCTACTAAAAGATATTAAAATATTTAATGATATTTCATCTTTATTAACTACAATACATCTACTTGTCGATGATGGAAAATTTGGCGAGTTACTTAAAAAACAAGATAAAGACTTTAGAGATATTTTTATATATATGCTTGAATGTCTTGGTGATTGGAACTACTCATTAACTGATAGTGAAAAATATTATATTAGCGCGACTATAGACCTGCATAACTCGTTAAAACATCTTATAGATACATACTTTTTATTTAACCATGATTATAAATCAAGAGTTATTAATGAAGATAAACAAGAGGTCAAAGTTGAAAGCACTGAAGAGACCCATATTATTTCAGCTAAAGAGTTCTTTGAAGATAATAAACTAGATGACGACTCAGTTGATGAACTGCATGAACTAGATCAAGAAGTTCAGCACATTTTATTTAGACACTCACTAGATGATGAGTTTTATGCAGATATAATCAGTTTTTTTAATGGTTATGTTAGAGTGTTAAATACTCTTTTTGAGTTTCAAGATCTTGGTTATTCACTGAACTTAATTTGTACTCAGTTAGAAAACTTGAACAAAAAAGAAAATAACAAAAATCTTTTAATTGTTTTACAAGCTATTGTATCAGATTTACAAGATTGGAAAAAATCTGTATTAATTAACCAAGATGCTGATGATATTCACTATATGGATAAATCATTTTATACAAATATTGGACTTATAGAAAATGCACTAAATGGATTAGATGAAGAATCAACAGGTGGAAGTGTTGAGTTTTTTTAACCTGCAAGTGGCAAAGAAATAACACATGTTACGCCACCATTTAGGTTTTTCAACTCTAAGTTTCCGTTCATGTGATGCATAATAGTTGTTTTTGCGATGAAAAGGCCCATGCCAATTCCTTCGCTTTTAAATTTTGTAGTCGAATATGGTTCAAAAACACTCTCTAACGTATCTACATCTATACCACTGGCATTATCTGCAATTGTTAAAATAGCTTTTCCATTATTTTGCTCAGTATTTATAGTAATTTCTGAATCTTTAATATCATTTTTTTCAAAAGCATCCATTGCATTGTTTAACAGATGTAAAATAACCTCTTGAAACTCATTTTGTTTACCTATCAGTGTACTATCAATGTTGAGGTTTAATTTTACTGTTATACCATGTGCTTCAAGCGTATCTTTGATTATATTAAGTGCATTTTGAACAGAATTATGAATGCTGAACTCTTCATCAATGGTATTGTTATCAAAAGCACTGTGAAAAGAGTCAATTACAGCAGACATCTGCATAATTAGTTTCATAGACTTTTGAATGCTTTGACGAATCTTTTCATCATCTAGTTCGTCAAACTCTTGGAGCATCTCCATATTTTGTAAATTTGCAGCTAAAATATTTAATGGTTGTCTCCATTGATGGGCTATATTGTTTAAAAGCTCTCTTATGGCATTAAAACGCACCTGCTGAACGCGGTATAGCTCTAACTCTTGATGCTCATAAAGAACTGTACATAATGGAATTAATGTTTCTATAAGTTTTTCTATTTCAACAGGTTTTAGCACAAATGAGTGAACACCTAGATTTATAAGTTGCATTAAGTAGTCAGCTTCATCGTGTGCTGATATAATCATAATCATCTGTTGATTATCTATCTCTTTAATCCTACGTGTCATCTCTATACCATTCATTTTAGGCATCTGTATGTCACTTAATACTAAATCATAACTGTTTTTTTTATAAAGCTCTAGCCCCTCTGCACCGTTAATAGCTAAATCTATATTTTTGAAAAAAAAAGATAGTGTTTCATGTATGCTTCTTCTAACATTATCATCATCTTCGACATACAGAAGGCGAATATCTGCTGCTATATTTTGTAAAGTCTTTGCATTTGAAGCCATTTCAATTCCTCATATACGAAATTATACTACAAATTCCTAAAAATTATTTTTTTATGTGAAAAAGCGTAAGTAAATCCGATAGTGAATCCAATGATATGAGCATACCATGCGATGTTAATACCTAAAAGTAGAGGAGCAAAGCTGTAAAGTAAAAGGGCTATAAATATTCCTTTTCTTCTATATATATCAAAATATGCGTAGAATCCAAGGAGTACACTAATCGCTCCTGAGGCTCCAATTAGATTATGATTATGAAATATAGTTATTAAAATTACTGAACTAAGAAGTGACGTTAATATGCCTCCACCAAAATATATAAATATGAATTTTGTTTTGCTGATCTCTTTTTCAATCATATTTCCAAATATAAAAAGCATTGCCATGTTCATAAAAAGATGATTAAAATCTGCATGAAAAAACATTGTGCTAAGTGGTTGCCACCAAAAACCAGATAGATAAAAATAGATATTAAGGCCATAGATTGGTGATGGTGTTATGAGTAGAAAAATCAGTGCATTGATAGCAATTAAAATGTTGCTAATACTAAGATATTTTTGCATTTATGTTGAAAAAGAGGAAGTTTTAGTTTCCTCTACTACCTGGCTTAATGGCAGTTGAACCATCTTTACAAAGTGGACAATTATCTGCTTCATACATCTCAAATTCAATATCATCTAAAGCAAAGAATGGAATTGACTTTGGTAGTTTACACTCAGGTTTTGAAGTGTTATCATTACGTGAACAAAAACCACGATTTGCAAGAGCAGAATATGCTACTATTTTGCCACCTAAGCTTTCAATCTCTTTTGCTGCTTCAAGAGCTGAGCCACCAGTTGTAATAATATCTTCACATATTATTACCTGTTCATCTTGATTTACCTCAAAACCTCGTCTAAGGCTCATAGCTCCATCTTTTCGCTCTGTAAAAATAAATCTAACTCCTAGAGAACGTGCTAATTCGTAACCTGCTAATACACCACCAAGTGCAGGTGAGCAGACAACATCAACTTTTATGCCACTTTGTATTATCTGCTTAGCAAGCTCATCAGCTAAAATTTGTGCGCGTTTAGGATCTTCTAGTACACGTGCAGATTGTAGATAAAATTGTGAATGATTACCACTACTTAATAGAAAATGTCCCTCAAGAAGAGCATTTGCATCTTTATAAATTTCTTTAAGATTAAACATTATACTGATAGTATCTCTGTTTCTTTTGCTTTAAAAGCTGTGTCAATTTTTACTACATTTTCATCTGTCATCTTCTGAATAGTCTCTTGCGCTTTTTTTGACTCATCTTGTGTTATCGTTTTCTCTTTTTCTAGCTTTTTAATTTCATCATTACCATCTTTTCTATTATTTCTAATAGAAACTTTTGCATGGTCTGTCATACTTTTTGCCTGTTTTGCTATTTCATGACGCTGTTCTACTGTCATTGGTGGAAAGAAAAGTTTAATTGTTTCTCCATCATTGTTTGGGTTAACACCAATATTAGCTGAAGATATTGCTCTTTCTATCTCTTGAAGCATTGGCTTTTCCCATGGAGAAATACTGATTGTAGTAGCATCTGTAGTAAGCACAGTTGCAACCTGACTAAGTGCAGTTTGAGTTCCGTAGTAGTCAACTCTTATACCATCTAAAATTGTAGTAGATACTTTTCCAGTTCGTAGTGTTTTATAGTCACGTCTAAGAGCGTCAATACTCTCGTCCATCATCATTTGTGTCTCTTCGTATATCTCTTCTAGTTCCATTGGTTTAATCCTTAACAATAATTTTAGTGCTGTAGCGGTTATCATCACTCTTAACGATAATGCGCACTCTTTTTGAGTTTAGCTTTTTGTCAAATAAAAGCTCAATGATACCCTCTTTTACTTTAACTTTTTGCCAATTAAATCCAGAAACATAAAGCATTACATTTTTGAATTTTTTATCAATTTGTAGTTTTATTCCTTTGAGGATATTATCTTTTGGATACTCTAAAGGTTTTATCCAAGTTGCATGTAGATGTTTGAAATGAAGAGCACGCTTTATATCTATCTCTCCTGTTAGTGGTATTCTATCTAGATTAAAACGACTACTCATCTCATTTACTGCACCGCTATTTTGATTTACAATTGTTTCAAAGCCAAATGAGTGAATAGTCTTAAATAGCTCTTCATCATATTCACCATAGGGGTAAGCATATGATTTAACATCAAAACCATATTTTTCAAAAAGGGCTAAAGATTTTTTTGTATCATCTATAATTTCGTCTCTATCCTTACTCACTAAATGAGAGTGATCAAATGAGTGTGCACCAATTTGCCCATACTTTGAAGTTATATTTAACTCTTGCCAACTCATATAATCACTATAACCCTCTTGCGTTGCTAATGGATAGACAAAAAGGGTAAATGTGTAATTATATTCTTTGAATAGCTCAAATGCATTCTCATAGAAACTTTTAAAAGCGTCATCAATAGTAAGAACAACCCACTTTGAGTTAACCTTAGAGCTATTTTTTAGTGCTTTTGATAACTTCTTCAGGGGAATAACCTCATAGTTATTTTGCTTTAGGTAGTCAAAAAATCTTTTTAAATCTTTTGTGGAGGTGTTTGTTGAGGGGTAACGTACATCGTCGAATCTATGAAATAGATAGATGTGTGCATCTGCATAAAGGCTGAGAGAAAGAAATATGCTCAGCCAAATATGACGCATTGGTATAGTTACTGTGCGCTTGGAACACTCGGGATAGATGGAGCTTCTGGAGCTTGTGATGCATCTGACGGTGCAGAAACTGGAACATTTGGTACAATACCATTATCTACAACTGAAGCATTTTTTGATTGATTGTAAAAATAACCTAAGGCTATAGTATTTGCAACAAATGCAAATCCGATTACAAAAGTAGCTCTAGCTAAAAAGTTAGCTGGACCTTTTGCTCCAAATACAGATTCATTAGAACCGCTATATGCGCCCAAACCAATGCTTGAACTTTTTTGTAATAGTACTGCGATTACTAACACAACGGTTAGTACAATTTGAACTATTAGCAGGGTCGATGTCATGCCATGCCTTTATGATTTATATAAGTCGGTGATTATAGCTAAATAATTATTAAGAAGCCTATATTGATTGTAAAATGGTTTGTATTATTTGTATTGCATTATCATTATTGAACTTATTAATCTCTTTTTCTAATTTTTTAAGTTGCACCTGTAGAGTTTCATCACTGTTCGCTTTAAATAAATCAAGTGATTGTGTATCAATAAATAGTCCGCTCTTTAGCTGAACATGTAGCTTTTCTATAGCCTCTTTTAGTTGCTCTTTAGTTATGGTAATTTTAGGGGCTTCACTCTTTTTTCTATTTTGCAGATAAATTGTAAAATGCTCAATTGTCTCTTGAGTAACTTTTTCTATATTTTGATAACCACTTTTAAGTTCTTCAAGACTGTTTTTCTTAGCAGCATTTTCTAAATTTAAACTTATTTCTTGTAATTTAAATGCACTAAGATTAGCAGCTGCTCCTTTCATTGAGTGCGCATGTAATTGAGAGTTTTTTATATCATCTTTATCTATTGCATCTTTTAATTGTCTTAATTCAACATTGATATCATTTAAAAAGACTTCAATTAGACGAATAAGTAGTGAGTTGTTTCCATTTAATCTTTTTAATGCATCACTCTCATCCCAAATTAGATTTGTATTTTGACTATTATCTTCAGATTGTTCATCTAGCTTTTCACTGTTTACAGAGTCAATATTTAAAAGCCATTTTTTTAATATATTTTGAAGTTTAACTGGATTTATTGGTTTTGTAATATAGTCATCCATACCTGCTGAAATACACTTCTCTCTATCGCCTTGCATAGCATTTGCAGTCATCGCAATAATAGGTATATTTTTATATTTATCACCAGCTTTTGAACTTCTAATAGCGCCACTTGCTTCATATCCATCCATTTGTGGCATCTGGCAGTCCATCAGTATTAGTGTATATTTAGATGAGTTATTTAGCTCTTGGAGTGCTTCAACACCATTTTCTGCAATATCTGCGCAAAGGTTAAACTCTTCTAAAATTCCATTTGCAACTAATTGATTAGTTTTATTATCTTCAACTAATAATATATTTGTATTTTCTGGCCAATTAAATATATTTTCATTTTCAGTAGTTTTATTATTTTGTACTATCACATGATTATCAACTAATACGTTAAGCCCATTTATTATATTTTTTGTTGTTAAGGGTTTTGTAAAAAATGAATCAATACCAATATCTTTAAAATCTTTAATATCACTTTGTGATTGCAGTGATGTCATCATTACAATTTTCATATCTTTATAGGCACTATTTTGACGTAATGTACGACTAAGTTCAACTCCATTTTCATTTGGCATCTGCATGTCTATAAATAGAATGTCAAAAGGACGTATACTCTTATTATTTAAATGTTTTTGACACATCTGCTTAGCTTCACTAGCACTTTTTACACTAAAAGCATTGATTCCCCAATCTTTAAACTGTTTTTCAAGAACTGCTCTATTTGTGGTGTTATCATCTACAATAAGAATTTTTTTATTTTTTAAATCTATTTGTGGTTTTATAAGATTTGAATTTTCAGATAGTTTTACTGAAATATTAAAACTAAAGGTACTGCCTACTCCTAATTTGCTTGTAACTTTGATATTCCCACCCATAAGTTCACTTAGTTGTTTAGATATTGCTAAACCAAGTCCTGTTCCACCAAATTTTCTTGTAGTAGATGCATCGACTTGTGTGAAAGAATCAAACAATAGATCTATTTTATCCTCTGGTATACCAATACCTGTATCAGTAATATCAATATAAAGTTTTGTTATATTCTTCTCATCTTCATTTAGACGAGCTTTAATAATTATCTCTCCATCTTTAGTAAATTTGATGGCATTCCCAACAATGTTATTTAATATTTGACCTAATCTTCCAGGGTCTGAACGTATTAAGCTCTGTTTAACATCAACTGTATCTAAAATTATTTCAATATTTTTCTCTTCTGCTCTAAAAGAGATAGTTTCAGTGAAATCACTAAGTAAATCTATCAAATTAAACTCTAACTCCTCTAATTCTAGCTTTCCAGCTTCTACTTTAGAGAAATCTAAAATGTCATTAATGAGTGTTAAAAGTGAATTTGCACTATTTTGTGCAATTAGAGCATGATGGTGCTGGGTCTCATTTAGGTCAGATTTAATTAGTAGTCCAAGCATTCCAATTACACCATTCATAGGTGTTCTAATTTCATGGCTCATGCCTGCTAGAAATTCAGATTTTGCCTTTGCAGTCTCTTCGATTCTTTTAAATAGGTCAAAAACTTTTTGTCCAACTCTTGATATTTCATCTTTTCCTGAAACTAGTGGTGAGATAGTGATATGTCCATGGTAACTGTCAATTGATAATAATATTTTTCTTAATCTTTTTCCAATTAGAATATATAGGAGTAAAAATGTTGTTAGCAAAGAAGCAAGGAGTATACCAACTTGAATAATAATGTTATTTAGTTCATCAGCACTAGAATTTTCAATTTTTCTTTTAATATTGCGCTCCTCTAAGTAAAAACCAGTACTTAGTGGACGAAGTGCGTTGTAACGTGACTTTAATAGTATTGGTGCAATACCGTAGATTGTATTTCCATCTTTGGCTAATAAGACTTTAATATCCCCAGTATGTAACACTTTTTTAAGAGCGTTTGTAAAATTGGCTGATATGACACTATTATAATCTTTACCTTTATAAATACGTTGAGTAGATAGTAGAATAACTCTATTTTCATCAGAGACTAGTGCAAAGTTTAGTTCTGAATTGGTAGCAGAAACTTTTATTTGACGCTCTGCCTCTTCGACCTCACCTTTTCTAAGAAATGCTTCCATACTCCCTTGACGCTCAATTAAATTTCTTCTTATTTCATTAATTGAATTTTCTTGAATATGTTTTACATTGTGTTGTACACTATATTCATAAATAATTGTAGAAGTCACAATAGCAACTAAAAAAAAGAATATAGGAATAGTTATACGTAGAGGTAAAGTAGAAAAAAAGTTCATTTTAATTTACAATATTCTCAATAAAAGAGGAATCAATTAAGTCAGTAGTATCTACTTCTTTGGTTATTAGCTTTTTTGATACCATCACTTTTTGAAGTTGCTTAATAACATTTGGCAGAGATTCTTTAAAAATAGGTAGGTTCTCTTTTACTGTTGGTAGTTCTAAACCCTCTAGTGAGTTTAGAAACTCTTTAGGAGTAAATTTATATCTAGCAGCGATTTCAATTGCAGCTTGCGAGGGACTGTTTATTAAATACTCTTGTGCTTTTTTCCATCCAATTAAAATCTCTTGTAGCTCATCTTTTCGTTTTTCTATTAAAGATTTGGAGACAACTAATACATCTACTATCTCTCCTGGTATCTCTTTAGTACTAAATACTTCAACACCACCTTTTTCAAGTAGGTAACTCTTAACTGGTTCAAATGTAACTACAGCATCTACTTTACCTTTTTTAAAAGCACTCTCATGCTCTGAGAACTCAAGTGGAACTAAAGTTAAATCATTATGAGTCATGCTATTTATCTCTAATGCTCTAGATACTATATAAGCACCAAGCGCAGTGTACTCAAAGCCTAATAGCTTGCCCTTAAGCTCTTTCATTGAAGTGACGCCATTTTTTGCGATAATAACGTCCCCACCTTGTGATATATCTAGTACTGCTAAAACTACAGGGTCAAATCCTTGTGAACGAAGTAGCAATACTTCATCTAAAGTTAAAGCTGCTAACTCAATTGCGCCATTTTTATAAGCTCTGAGAACTTCAGATGCTGAACCCATCTCGACCATTTTTACGTCTGTGTTATAGAATTTTTTAGATTTTGCAAGATGAAGGCTTTCATATCCTGGCCAATCGTTTGTGCCAATTCTTAATGGTTCATTAGTCATTTTATTATTGCATGCGGTAATTATAAATGTAACTATTAGCAAAGAGAGAGTCTTAAGAGCTGTTTTCATGTTAAAATCCAATATTAAATAATTTTATTTAATTAGATTATAGCCCTGCTAATATAAAATATTTCTTAAGCCATACTCTGCCTTCTTCAATATTTGAAAATTCACCATCCATTTGTGCTTCAAAGGCTAAATCTAATATCTTTTTAAATTTATTAGATGGAGTTAGCCCCTGTGCTATTAAATCTCTTCCTTGTAATATCTGTTTAGGTGCGCTATCTTTAACTTGTAGCTCACTAGCTCGCTTTAATAACCATGCCTTTGCTTCAAATTTTCCATTTAGTGCATCTTTAGTTGTCCGCCCAAGTGAATCAGCACGACTCACTTCAACAAGTAAAGAGATATTTGCTTTATTTGCAAGTCGTTTTATGGCACCATCACTAACTTTTGATTCATAAAACTTTTTTGGCTCCCCATGGTAACGTACGAGTGGAAGTATGGATTCAATTAAAGCCTTATCATTAGTGAGTCGTAACATGAAGTTTTGAGCCAGATTTACACTTACTGCCTCATGTCCGTGTGCTCTATACTCTCCATTAATTAGTTTAGTTGTTTCAATTTTGCCAAAGTCGTGACACAAAACCGCAAACATTAGAGCCAATTTATTTTTTCCATCATATTCTGCCATAACATCAAGTGCCATTAGTGTGTGAGTAAATACATCACCCTCAGGATGGTATTTAGCTCTTTGTTTCAGACCTTTAAGTTTTTCAATTTCAGGAAAAATATTGGCATTTATCGCAAGTTCATCTGCTAAATAAAATGCAATTGATGGTTTTTTTGATTTTAGAAGAATCTTTTTAATCTCTTCAAAAATCCTCTCTTTGCTAAGATGATTTAGTACACCTTGCTGCACCATATTTTTACATAGAGTTTTTGTCTTTAGTCCTATTTTAAAATTAAATCTAGCTGCAAAACCTATAGCACGCAGTATTCTAAGTGGATCTTCTATAAATGTTTCATCATCTATATGTGAAATAACTTTATCTTCAATATCTTTAATACCATTAAATGGGTCAATTATTTTTTTACTCTTTAAATCAAACCCTAAAGCGTTCATTTTAAAGTCTCGTCTGAGTGCTGCTTGTTTGAATGTTAAATATCCATCTGTTTTAACACTAAAATCTTTATGTTTTGTGCCAGTTTTAATTTCAGTTCTTGGCATACTAATGTCAAGTTCATAATCTTTAGTTATGAGTTTTAAAACACCAAAACTTTTACCAACTACATTTGTTGAACCAAAAGGAGTTAAGATATTTTCTAACTCCTCTAGGGAATCTACTCCAAAGACTTCAATATCAATATCTTTACTAGAATATCCCATTATAGAATCACGGACATATCCGCCTACTACTACAGGACTCGCACCAATTTTTAAAATTGCATCTGTTATTTTTTGAAGAGAATCAGGTAGCTTAATCATATTAGTGACATTTTAACTCAAAATTTAGATAATATTCAAATATGAATAACTTTGATTGTGTTTTAGCATTTTTATATGAACAGCAGAAAAAACGTAAAGCTGTAATTTCTATATCTGATTTCTCTTCATGCGGTTATGAAAATCACACAGATGTTAAGATAGTTATTGCAAAACTTATGGAAGATGACTTACTAAGGCGTGGATGTTCCCTTTCAAACTCTAGTCTTATGTTTTTGGGTTTAAGTAATAAAGGTGAAGAGTTAGCTAAAAATGTTGCAATAGATACTAGCTTTACGACATCATCAAGCGCGCAATCTACAGCATTTTCAACAGAGCTTTCGCTATTAATTGAAAAAATAGAGGAATCTGAAATTAAGTACAAAAACAAAGTTATACAGATGTTAAAAGATAATAGACGTGATGCTGATACATTAGTGAAAGTGTTTGCATCAATTTTACAACGCCCACATGAGTGCAGGGATTTAATTTTCGATATAGGTTCAGTGCTTATGAAAATTAAGCAGTTATATTAAACTTAAGGAGTAGATATGAAAAAAATAGTACTAGTAGCATTTTTGGCAATAACGCTTTTACAAGCTGGATGGAATCCTTTTGAAGATAGTGGTTCAAAATCAACGAAGACATCTTCAGAAATTTCTAAAACAATAGATTCTTTTAAGAAAAAAGATTCAAATTTAAAACTATTTTTTAGTAAAGCTTATGGTTATGCTGTATTTCCTGAAGTTGGAAAAGCTGGTATTGGTATTGGTGGTGCATATGGTTCTGGAAAAGTTTTCAAAAGAGGTAAAGCTGTTGCTAATGTAAAATTAACACAACTTACTATCGGTTTTCAGTTAGGTGGTCAAGTTTATAGTGAAGTGGTATTCTTTAAAGATAAAAGTGCTTTAAATAAATTTTTAGCAGGTGATTTTGAACTTGGTGCGCAAGTCTCAGCCGTAGCACTTACAACTGGTGCTAGTGCAGATGCCGATTATTCAAATGGTGTAGCTGTTTTTACAATGGCAAAAGGTGGACTAATGTATGAAGCATCAGTTGGTGGTCAAAAGTTCAGTATAGAGAAATTTTAATATTTAGAGATTAAGTTTTTGTTTTTATCTCCGATAACACTTTTATAGAGTAAAATTAACCCAAATAAATTAAGGATATGTAATGAAAAAAGGATTTTTATTATCGTTGGCAACGGCTACAGTATTAACAGCGACATCGTACGCTGAAGTAATACCAAACCCATTTGATATTGTTATTGCAACAGATACAACTAGCGGACGTGCTACATCAGTAGAGTATAAATACCAATTAAAAGCTGGTTGGAACATGTTAGGACTTGCGGGTTATAAAACATATAAAATTGCAGAGTTATTTGGATCTTCTGATATTGTAAAGTCAATTTATATATATAATCCTGCTTCATCATCATGGACATCTTATGCGACGGCTAGTCAGACAGATTCATCTGTTAAAACACTAGTTCCTGGTATGGGATACTGGGTATCTGTTACGAAACCTTTTACTATTAGTTATAAATCAAATGTTGTAAGTCAAGTTGAGACTTGGGAAAAAGCGCTTGTTACAATTGATGCTAGTTCTACTTCATTAGATATTAATGGTTCACAATTAACAGTTACAGCAACGCCTTTAGATGTTACAACTTTAGTTGATTCAAATGGTACTATAAACACTACTGCATTAAATGCAGATAGTAATGGTAGTTTAGTTACATCTATCCAACAATCTGATGGAAACGCATCTACTGCGCCAAAACTTGTTTTTGACATGGCGTTAATTGGAAATAGTGAATGGACTGATGTTGCTGGAAGAAAATATAAATTTTTAGGTACACAAAATAGACATGGTGTAGTTACTATTTCAGATATTACAGGAAGTGAAGATAGTGAAAAAGGTGGTACATTTACAATTGCAGCTTCTGGTATCTTAAATATTACGATAGATAAAGAAGATCGTGAGAGACCTGATAAAGTAAAAGAGAAAGACGAAAAAGAAAAAGCTGAGAAAAAAGAGAAAGACGAAAAAGAAAAGGCTGAGAAAAAAGAGAAAGACGAAAAAGAAAAGGCTGAGAAAAAAGAGAAAGACGAAAAAGAAAAAGCTGAGAAAAAAGAGAAAGACGAAAAAGAAAAAGACGAAAAGAAAGAGAAATCTGTAAGATCTGGTGATGATGAGAGAGAAAAACCATCTAAAAAAATCAGATTAAGTATGAAAATTATAGATATTGAGAAAACTGGAACTTCTAGTCTTAAGTTGAAACTTATTAATAAATTTACAAAAGCTCCAAATATTTGGACACTTACTAAGTTTTATAATCCAGTTACTGGGACATGGACAAGCGCTACAGCTATTCCATCAGAATCTTCAACTAGTGGTGAAACTTCAGATGATATAGATGAAGCTAACATTGTTTGGGAAGCAGTAGATGGCACAGCAGATACTTCACTTAGTGCAGTTGATGATATTAATCAAACGGCTACTACTACAACTACTACCACTGATACAAATACAACTATATAACTTCAAATGTCCCTTTTGGGCATTTGATTCTACTGGCAATCATGTCGCATATATGAGATGAACTCACTAAAGTGTTTCATTACACTTTGTAGTAATTCTTCATCTTCATTGTTAAATTCAAATGGTTCATTAATTTTGTTTAAGATTTGAATAACACCAACTCTATTTTGTCGTTTGTCTACAATAGGGGTTGTCATCATTGTTTTTGTCTCATAACCTGTTTTTGTATCAATTTTACTAAAAAACATTGGATGGTTTGAAACATCATTTATAATTTCAGATTTTCCAGTTTTAAAAACATGGCCTGCAATACCTATTGAATCTGGAATCTCTAAAAAACTTATACCATCAATGTACGCACTCCAAAAACTTTCACTTTTACAGTCGTGAATGTAGACTGTACACCTATCTGCACCAATGTAGTGTTTTAACTCTTCAGATAGATAATGCACTTTTTGAACAAAATCAACATTACTATTTAATACACTCTCAAGGTTAATTAAAAAATCTTGGAATCGATTGTCCATTGCGATATAATCTCCTTTATGTTAAGTAAGAAAGCACTTTTACAAATTATTTCTCAAAACTCAGCTTCAGTTGAACTTCATTGTAGCGGTGCATGGAATCACGATACTATTGATGAAGCCAAAAAACAACTATTATCTTTAAACAAGAACAGTAATCTATCTAATATACTCTTTGATTTTACAGGTGCTGAAGTTTTTGATTCTGCTGGAATGTTACTTATTGTAGAGACTATAAATAAAAACGTTGCACGTGGTGTGGCAGTAACATTTATAAATATGCTCCCTGTTCATCAACGAATGTTAGTATTCTATCGAAAACATTATGTTAGCTCAAATAATGCGCACAATGTAGAAGTTCCCAATTTTTTTGAGAGAATTGGTAAGACTGTATATGATAGTTTAAATAATTTTAATGCTTTTATAGAGTTCATAGGACAGAGTGTTTGGCATCTGCTACTTATGTTTAGATTCCCATCAAGATTTAGGTTTGATGCTTTGGTTAAGCATCTACACTCTTCAGGTTTTCAAGCTATTCCTATTATCGGTGTTACTAGTTTTTTAGTTGGTCTTGTTGTGGCTTATCAAGGATCTATGCAGTTACAAAAATTTGGTGCAAATATTTTTATTGTTGAGATGGTTTCAATCTCTGTATTTAGAGAGCTTGCCCCTATGATTACTGCGATTGTTGTAGCTGGTAGAAGTGCTAGTGCTTACACTGCACAAATTGGAACAATGAAGATAACAGAAGAGATAGACGCTATGCGTACACTTGGATTTCATCCGTTTGATTTTTTAGTTCTACCTAGGATGTTAGCTTTAATGCTCGCAATGCCTTTGATTGTCTTTTTAGCAGATATTGTCGGTGTATTTGGTGGGATGCTTGTTGCTAAAATGCAACTAGGTTTGAGTTTTGCAGAATTTATAGGACGCCTTCATACAGAAGTTGAACTTAAAAATATAATTATAGGTCTTGCAAAAGCTCCTCTTTTTGGTCTTTTAATCGCAGCTATTGGCTGTTTTAGAGGTTTTCAAGTCACAGGTAGCACAGATAGCATTGGCACACAAACAACTGTAAGTGTTGTAAATGCTATTTTTTGGGTAATAGCAATAAACGCAATTATCTCTGTAATGCTTACGGAGCTTGGAGTATGAGTGTATTAATTCGTACTGAAAATCTTGTAACTCGTTTTGGTGATGTACTTATTCATGATAAATTAAATTTTACTATCAAAGAGGGTGAGATATTTGGACTTTTAGGTGGTAGTGGGGCTGGAAAATCTACACTTATGCGACAGATGATTATGCTTGAGCAGTTCGCAGGCGGTAACTTGCATGTTTTGGGTAAACCAATCAGGGGTATTAGTGTTAAATCTGCGCAATCACTTAGGCTTCAGTGGGGTGTGCTTTTTCAGTTTGGCGCGCTTTTCTCTTCTCTTAGTGTGCTAGAAAATGTTGTAGTTCCCCTAAAAGAGTATACAAACCTAGATAAAGAGCAGATGCACTCAATTGCAAAAGCAAAGTTGCGTATGGTAGGGCTTCCAGATCGTGTGGTACAACTAAATCCTTCAGAGCTTAGTGGTGGAATGAAAAAGCGTGTGGCACTGGCGCGCGCTCTTGTAATGGATCCTAAACTGCTATTTTTAGATGAGCCAACAAGTGGACTAGATCCAGCTAGTGCGCGTGCATTTGATAGATTAATTGTAGAGCTAAAACATATGTTTGGATTGACGATAGTGATAGTTACACATGATTTAGACACAATAAAAAATGCACTAGATAGGTTTATTATTCTTTATGATAAGAAAATTTTAATTGAGGGAAGTATGGAAGATGTTAAAAGTATGAACCATCCAGCACTTGACCATTTCTTCACGTCAAATTAGGGGGAGTTATGGAAAGTAAAGTTAAATATACTATTGTTGGAATCTTTGTTTTTACAGTAGGTTTTTTGTTAGCGGCATTTATTTTTTGGATGGGAAAATATGGTTCACAGAGTGCTGAACACGATTGGTACAGAGTTTTGATGAAAGATTCGGTATCTGGATTAAATAAAGAGTCTCCTGTTAAGTTTAGAGGTGTTGAAGTAGGACAAGTTCAAACTATTAAGATTAATAAAGATAATTCTGAAGAGGTTGAGATTCTTATAAGAGTTGAAAAAAATACACCAATAAAAAAAGATAGTGTTGCAATACTTAGTTCTCTTGGAATCACAGGACTCAGCTACATTGAGTTAAAAGGAGGTTCAAATGCATCTGAACGCCTAATAAGTTCTAAAAGTGAACCCTCTATAATTAAGTCAGAAGCCTCTTTATTTAGTCGCTTAGAAAATTCTGCTTTTGGTATGACAGATAGAATGGAAGACACATTAAAAAGAGTTCAGATATTAATGGATGATAAAAATTTAAATAACTTTCAAAATATTTTGACAAATCTTAATGAGTTAACGGTTGTGTTAAATAGTAGAACCAATAGACTTCTAAGCGAAGACAACGTAAATAAAATTACACATGTAGTTGAGCGTTTGGATAAAATTAGTAGCGCAATTGATGAAAAGCAGATTGTAACACTGCTAAAGAGTACAGAAGAGACCGAAAAAAAGGCAATAATCCTTTTAGCAACACTTGATTCTACTGTTAGAGAGTTTAATACGACTCTAAGTAGAGGTGATTACAATTTTGAGCAGATGACAGCACAAAGTAGAACATTAGTAAATGATGTACTTTTTCAGATGAAAACTCTAGGATATGATATGAAAGAGGTACTACAGCAATTAAAAAGAAGTCCAAGTGATATATTTTTTAAGAGTCAAACAAGAGAATTAGGTCCAGGGGAGTAGATATGTTAAAGTTTAGACAACTTATAGGTTCATTAGGTTTTGTATCTATTTTTAGTGGCTGCATTGGAACTACGGTACCACCAATGAATAATTATGCCTTTAAATGTGATGATATTAAGATTGAAACAGCTAAACATAAACAGTACAATGAAGTTCTAAAAATATCTTTACCAAACACTTCATCAGCTTTAACAAGACGAGATATTATATTTCGTACAGACAATGGCAAAATTGGAAGTTACGCATATAGTCAATGGGTTGACACACCAGCTGATTTATTGCAGAACATGCTTTTAAGGACAATTACAGCTTCAAACCTATTTACAGCAGTTGTTCGTTCAACTTCTAATGTAGAATCAGGACTGCTTTTAGAGAGTGAGATTCTTCAGTTTGTTCATAAAGTAGATAAAAAAAGTGTTGAAGTTCAAATTGTATTAACTCTGTTAGATCAAAGCAGTGGTAAACTGGTTCGTGCCAAACTTTTTTCATATTCTATAAGTGTAGCTACAAGTAATGCAAAAAATGCAGTTGAAGCATTTAATATAGCAATGAATAAGTTACGCGCTGATGTTATTGTTTGGCTTTCTGATTCATAATCTCATTTATATGAAAACTAAATGTTGAACCACTGTTCTCTTTGCTCTCTATTTTAAGATTTAGAGAGTGCGCTTTTAGTATAAAGCTTACAATTGACAAGCCTAGTCCCATTGAGTTATCCCAAAGGTTTTTATCAACTCTATAGAATTTTTTAGTGATTTTATCGACTTCTGTCTCTGCTATCCCTATTCCACTATCTTTAACGCTAAATAAATTTTGCTCTAATGTAACTTCAATATCCTCTTGTGAATATTTTAGTGCATTGTCAATTAGGTTAATAATAGCTAACTCTAATAGTGTTTTATCTGCATGTACTTGTCTACTCATACCATTATAGACAATATTGCGATCTTTGTATTTCTTTTCCATATCTTGTACAGCATCTTTTACCACATCATCTAAGTCAAAAGAGTCATTAGTTGGTGTAAAATCATCATTGTCAAGTGATATTGATAGAGATATTCTATCTAGCATAGTATTTATTTTTTGACCATTATTTACAATTTTTTGTAAAAATCTCTCTCTCGTTTCACCTTGGCAACCAGGATCATTATGAAGTGTTTGAGCATAACCAATCATTGATGCAATTGGATTTTTAAACTCATGTGAGAGTGAAGATACAAGCATATTTCTCTGTTTATTCATAAGTCTAAGTTTTGCTGTATATTTCTGTTTTTGTCTATCACGTTTATGGAGTTTTAGTGCTAATTTTTCTAAATACTTTGTTAAAACAGAAAACTCTTTGGAGAAGGTCTTAGTAGGAACAATTTTATAATTTTTTTGCGCAATCTGCTCTAAATGAGTCTCTAATACTCCTAAATCATTGGCTATACGTCGACTTACACGATAATTAATTGCCATACCTATGAAGATAAAAATAGCAAAAAGTGGAGTTATATTTAACCAAAGTCTATAAAATTTTTCTAATATTATACTAATAGAGCTTGAGAGTCTTATATAAATTATTTTATTATCAAATAGTAGCTTTTTTGCGACATATAAACGATCCTCTTTTGTTGTTTTAGAGTACCTAACTGAACTACCAATACCATTTTTTTTTGCTTCTATTATCTCTTCTCTTCTTGAATGGTTATCCATATTCATTCTGCTATGGTGACTCTCTGCTAGTACATTACCCTTTTGATTGATAATCGTTGCACGAAAATTTGTTCTATTTCTTATATTTAATACGAGTTCTTCTAAATCTTCATCATGGTTGAGTTGCATTGAAACTAGCTCAATACTATTTATAATATGTTCTTTATGTTGCTTCATCTCAAGATGTCTAATTGTAAGATAACTTACAATTGCAGTTAAAGCTAGTGTTACTGTAAATATAATAACAAAGTGAATTAGAAATATTTGGTTTAGTCTTAACACACTGTGTAACCAATTCCTCTAACAGTTTTGATGTAGTTTTTACTTTTTTCTGGATCTATTTTCTCTTTTAGTCTATTGATTCCAACATTTACAGTACGGTTTTGATTACCTATGTCATTATTCCATACGTTCTCTAATAAAAAATCTCTATCAAGTACAACGTTTTCATTCTCTATTAATGTTTTAAGAAGATCAAATTCAAGCTTAGTAAGTTCAATATATTTATCATCAATTACTACTTCTCTACTCTTTAGTGACATAATAATATCTCTATAAGCGATAGTTTCACTATTTTTTAGTGTTCTCTTTAGCATTGCACCAACACGTAAAAGAAACTCTTTCATGTTGAATGGTTTGGTAATATAGTCATCACCTCCACTTAAAAATCCCTCTTCAACATTTTCATAACTACTTTTTGCAGTAAGATATATAACTGGAATCTCTATACCGTTTTTTCTTAGATTAGTTATATACTCACTTCCCTCAACACCTGGAAGGTTTCTATCCATTATTATCAAATTTACTATCTCTTCTTGTAAAAATTGCTCAACTTTTTTTGTATTTGTGAAGCCAATAGTCTCATAATCACTGTTTTTTAGATTATACTCAAGAAGTTCCAACATATCTTCTTCATCTTCTACAATCATTATTAATGGTTTCATTCTATGCCCTTTTAACTAGTGCTGGTATTATAGTCATTACTTGTAATATTTTGGTAACATTGAGATTATTTTTGTGTATAAAAATGATTATAAATTACATAGTTAATTTAATTTTTAATTATAATAATTAGAAGTTATTTTAAATATAACATATGCAAAATAATGGTATAATTATTGCTAGAGAAGAAATGTAATTAAGATATATAAGGAGAAATCCATGAATTTTCTAAAATTTCTATCTACAAATACACTATTTGTTTTATCTCTTTTTGGAGTATATGCTATTTTAGGCTCTGTGATACTGTTAAGTATGTTTTCTATCCCTATTTACGATATGGTAGATATGCTTACCCTGATAGTTTTTTCAGTAATTATTGGAGGAGCATTTAGCTTTTTAACAATGGTTGCTATAGTTCTAAAACGTAACTATAAACATTTTTCTTTTTAACATAAAACATATATTGAATAATTTCTAGATAGACCACCCCATTTTGGGGTGATATTGCAAATAAGTGAATAAAAAACTTAATTTTTTAATAATCTTTCTGGTTTACCATGGTAATAACCTTGTGAATAGTCAATCCCTAACTCATCTACGACTTTTTGTATCTCTTTAGTAGCAACATATTCAGCAATTGTTTTCATACCATTTTTCTTAGCAAACATCACAATCGTCTCAACAACAGAGCGCATATTTTTATCTTTATCGATAGTTTTAATCAGTGAGCCATCAATCTTTATAAAGTCTGCATTTAGTCTTATCAAGTATTCAAAATTTGAGTACCCTGTCCCAAAATCATCTATAGCTATTTTCATGCCATAGCCCTTAGCCTCTTGAATAAATGTCTCTACAGTATCAAATGACTCTATTCCTTCTGATTCAACTAGTTCAATAACTACTCTATCTTGAACCCCATACTGTTTTGCAAGGGGGAAAAAGTACTCTCCAATATTGTGCATTATTATATCTTCTGCACTAAGGTTAACTGAAAATTCACACTCTTTTGATTCGAATTTTTTAAATGCCTGTTCCACAACAATCTGTGTCAACGATTTATAGTGTCGTGTTTTCTTTGCAATATCTAGAAATACAAATGGAGACATCTCATTTCCATCATCTTCTATAAGACGCATTAATGTCTCATACTTATCTATTTTTCTAGTTTTATTGTTATAAAGTGGCTGAAAAAATGCTTCAATTTTATTATTGTTAATTGCATTTTTTATTTTCTTAGTTAATTCTAAATTCTTTTTATACTCAATATCTGTAGATATTTCATCGCTATAGATGACTATATCTTTGTTGTTCTTTTTAGCATTTTTGTGAGCAATGTCAGCATGATTCATAACATAATCTGATGAGTTTGATATTCCGCAAGTAAGTCTTAAAGCGATTACATGATCACCAATATTTATTTCAGAATGGTTATAGTTCTTAAAAAACTCTTTTATTTTATTTTCAAACTCTTCATCATTTGATGTGTCAGATTCATAAACTATTGAAAATTCATCACCACTGAGGTGAAAGATTTGCATATTATTATCACTAAAAAAATTAAACAGTTTATTACCAAGTTCTACAATAACTTTATCACCAATTTCATGGCCATAAAAATCATTAATCTCTTTAAAATAGTGAATATCTACAATAGCAAGGGATGACTTCGGATATTCTTGTAGTATCTCTAACATTTTAAATCTGTTTCCAAAGCTTGTGAGCGGATCTGTTAAGAAGGTCTTTTTTAACTCTTCTTTAGAGTTTACGAGTTCTGTAACATCATCGCGAAGGGCAATATATTCAATAACTTTATCATTATTATTTGTAATTGGCACAATTGTTATATTTGCATAAAATGTTGTTCCATCTTTTCGTTTATTTTTAAGAATACCATGCCATATATTTGCATTTTGTATTGTCTGCCATAACTCTTTAAATGTCTGTTTTGGTGTATTTGGATGTCTAAAAATGTTATGAGGTTTCCCAATTAACTCCTCTTTTGTGTAACCAGTTATATCACATAGTGCTTGGTTAACATAGGTAATGTTACCATCTAAATCACTTTTTGAAACAATACTTCCAGCATTAACAGCTTTTACATATTCTTGTGTCGTTTTTGAAGCTTTTTGTACTTTTATAAATTCAGATAATAAAGATTTAAGAAGACTGTTAATTGTATGCGCAATTGATCCAATTTCATCTTTTTGATTCATCTTTATTTTGAGTCTATTTAATTCCATAATACCTTGTTTACTAGAAAGAGAGCCTTTAATATTATCCATAGCATCATTTAAATATTTAATTGGTAATTTAATATTGTAATGAAGTATTGCAATTAAGAATATCAAAACTAAGATAGCTGCTGTAAGCATAATCCATATTTGAGTTATTAAACTCTCTTTAGCCTCATCAACAAATGAGTTTACTTTGTTATTTAGTAATGCGACTAATACAATTCCTACCTTCTCATTTCTAATATCAAATAGAGCTATTGAAGTTATGAAATATCCATCCTTTACCAAATAATCACTCTTTTGTAGCCTATTTAGATCATCTTTATTAAGCTTTGATAATAACTTTTTGTTGGTATTTTCCAATTTTTGAGATAGATACATATCTGCAACCATATTATTTTTTGCATCAAACCTTTGAAAACGTTTTGAGTTATATGTTAAAAATAAAAGACTATATTCATTGTCATCTATGGCATTTAATACAACTGAATCAAAACTTTGAATAAATTCAACACTTCCTAGATACTTCTTATCTTTGATGATAGGTGCTACACCACGTAAAAGCATTCCAGCTCTACCTGGTTCAATAACAGTAATTGGTTTTTTATTTAATTTGACATAATTTAATGAATCTCTAAAAGTTGATAAATCATCACCATATTCATCTAATTTCCAGTGACGTATAAAACTTTTTGTATCTTTGTCATGAATGTGTATTTTAATATTTTTATAGTCAGAACTCTGTTTAAACTGAGATGATAATTTATGTAAGTAGTCATATAGAAGTTCTCTATTATTCTGTTTTAGGGCATTAATAACTGATTTATTTAAAGATAAATTAATAGCGTTAGTTAGACCTACTTGTCTTTTTTCTTTAAGACTCTGTTTAATGTATAGGTTCATCTGTTTAATAGTATCTTTTCTTGAGTGACTCTCTATACGATTTAACTCAAGATAGGCATTAAATATGACAATAGATATAGCAATTAAGATTGTAAAGAAAATAGGTAGATGAATTTTATAAGAGATTGGAATATCTTTTATATTTTTCATTTGATGAGCCTTTTAATTAAGTAAATAAGTATAAAATTGTTTTATTATATTTAAATTTACTATAAAAAGCAATACAAATTAGAGGTCTATTATCTTCTTCTTTTCCTATGAGACCTCTCTTTTTTTGAGTAATTACTTTTAAAGTGTCTATCTTTATGAATAAGAAGTTGATTTTGTAAACTGTTTTCAATGTACCTGTTTATAATTCGTCTTGCCTTTATGGCAACCTCAGAATCTACAAAAAGCTCCTTAAATCTGTAAGATAACCAAAGATATAGAGTTATCTCTTTAATTCTATCCTCTGCTGTTAGTAGCTCCTCTTGAGTATTTGCTGATTGTTGTAAATCTTTTGGAATCTCAAATGTTATTGGCGTAGCGCTCTCTATTGCTCTTACATATCTTAGAAAAACTTTTTCTATGTGAGCAATATTTAGTGCAACAGGTGCTCCACTTAAGTGAAATTTTGATTTTAAGTCTAACTCATAACGATCAACAACTTTTGCAACCTCTCTCATCTGTTCAATATTATGTGCTTTAAATGGACCATCAAAATGCATATTGGAGGCAAAAAAATCTAATATCTCCTCTAGATTATGTGTTAGGAGTATGGTGCTTATAAGATTTACTTGATCTAATGTCGCGGCAACTGCAAATGGTGGTTCAATCTGAGTTGATTTAGTATATAAAATTTTTCCAATATCTTTTAGTACATCTGGATAAATTGCGCCAACATATCCCTCTTCATGAAGTCCATAACGACCAGAACGCCCCGCAATTTGACGTACTTCTGAACCAATTAGTGCTCTTATATTTTGACCATCAAATTTAGTAGATTGACTAAATAGTATTGTTTTTATAGGTAGATTAAGTCCCATTGCTATAGCATCAGTTGCTATTAAAAGTTGTGTCTCACCTCTTCTAAAGCGCTTTGCCTCTTCACGTCTAACTTCAGGGCTTAGACTACCATATATTACAGAAGTTTTGAATTTATTGTGTAGTCTATGTTTAAGCGTGAGTACCTGCTTCCGTGAAAATGCGATTATTGCAGTCGATGGCTCAAGATTATCAAATGTTGTATTGTTGCTCATTAGCGTGAGTGGATTTTTACGTTCACATTTAATTACATCTAATGGTTCTTCAAGCCATGAGGCTACTATTTTTATGGCATTTAGAGCATCTTCTGAACCTGTCATGTAGACATTTTTTGCACTAACACCTATGATTGCATTTACCCACGCCCAGCCACGTTGAGGATCATTTAGCATCTGAACTTCATCTATTACAGCAACATCGACAGCCGTGTTAAAATTTAACATCTCAATTGTTGAGGAGATATGTGAAGCAAAAGGATTCTCTTGTTGCTCTTCTCCTGTAATTAAAGATACCTCCACACCATCTTCTTTAAGGTTTTCATAACCCTCTAGTGCTAAAAGACGTAAGGGCGCTAGATAATAACCTGTATCTGCACTTTTAAGATGTTGCATAGCCTGATAAGTTTTACCGCTATTTGTAGGACCCATAAAAAAGTGAAGTTTTCTTCCCATAACACGAGCGCGACCAAACATATTTTTAAAGTCTCTAATGGTCCTAGAAAGTAGAGCCTCTTTTTGTTTATGAATAATCTTAGGATTAATCTCTTGCATAAATATAGTAAATATACTACGCATTCGTTTAGGGCTAATATTTAAACTCTGCTTGCTCACTTGTTTAATTATTGGTTCAATTAGTATTTTCTGAATATCTGTTGAGCTTAAGTTTATTATTGAAGAGGCATTTTGGCACTGTGTCAGTAACTCATCTAGCTGATCTTCGAAGTTTTTAATCATAGATGAATTTAACTTTTCAGTGTTAAAAAAACTCTTTATCTCTCGTCCTGCTGTAATCTCTTTTAAAATTGTTCGTCTGTGAAGTTGTGCTTGAGTTGAAAAAAGTATATCAGTTTTTCCAAATAGAGGATATATTTCATCAAAATAGAGTATAAAGCTTTCATCTATAATATTGACTTGTGAGCATAGTGGTTTAAATAGTTTACTAAGTGTTTCATCTTGTAACTCTAAATAGGAGAGCTCAGAGTGTTTTGAGAGTGATTTAAGTGCATTAAGAATAAAATTATTTTCTAAATATGGGTGATCTTTAAGTTTATCTAATAGGAGATTTAATTTTTCATTATGTGTATTTAGACTACTGTTTTTCTCCTCTTCAATACGCTCTAAAATATCTTTTTTTGCAAATTCGCCTGGCTGAAAACCTCTTGTATCTATATTAAAACTTTTATCAAAAGTTTCACCAGCAAAATTAATAGTGTCTGTATGTGTAAATGAAAATCTGCCATTTTCATTAAAAGTTCCATTAAGTCTTTGAGCAAGCTCTTTTTGACGAGCTACAATTCTAAGAGCTTGAAGTTTACTCTCAACTTTAGCAGGAGTCAATTTACGTGAACTTTGAATAAAATGTCTATTTAACTCGTCATTCTCCTCTTGCGTACATATAAGGGTGCTAAGAATTGTCTCTAACTTTTCTTGGCGCATATCATCATGTTGTTCTAGAGATAGATCACTAGTGATAAAACTTTTTAAAAGATGTAAAATCTCATTTCTCTCTTCAGAATCTGCTTCAGAGTATGCACGACGTAAAGATTTTAAAAGTGTCTCACGGCTTAAATCATCAGAATTAAACTTTAGTGCCATGTTTATGGCTAAAAGAGTATCAGTATCTACTCTATCTATACCCTCATCAAAGCCAAACCCGCCAAAGATATCTTTGATAGATTGATTTATTTTATTCTGCTTTTTATGTCTTTTTGCCATATAAATGCCTGACCTTTGCTATACTTGCATTAGACTTCTTGTAAAACTAAGCATTATTCTAGTTTTACAAGAAGTCTATGTGAATTTTATCCAAAACTACCAAGGAAACCTTATGAAATTAAAATTACTTATGATACTAATGTTAGTTATTAGTTCAGTCTCAGCATCATCACTTATGGTAAATAATGCTTATGTACGCGCAACACCGCCAGGAGTTCCAAATAGTGCAGCATTTATGATGTTAATGAACCACTCTTCAAAAGATGTTTCAGTTGTAGATGCTTCATCAAGTGTTGCAAAAACATTAGAACTACATACTCATGATATGATTGATGGAGTTATGCGTATGTACCAAGTTGAGAAAATTGATGTTAAAAAGAATGGACATACAATGTTGCAGCCAGGTGGTTTCCACATTATGTTTTTTGGATTAAAAAAACCTCTAGTTGAGGGGCAAAATGTGGATTTAGAGTTAACTTTGTCAAATGGTGAAAAGATTAAATTAGATGCACCAGTTAAAAAAGTTATGAGTGGTATGAAGATGGATCATGGACACCACCACTAAATGAATTCAAAAGTAGTAAAAACCTTTATCTTTGCATTTATAGCTTTAGGAGTACTTTTTATAGGTATAAAAGTTACAAAACCTATGTTTGAAAAACACAGAGATGAGGTACGCTACAAGTTCTCTTTAGAGACTGTTGATGGTCCTATAAAACTAGAAGACTTTAAGGGTAAAGTTGTAGCTCTTTATTTTGGTTATATGTATTGTCCTGATGTATGTCCAACTAGTCTAAGTAGGTTGTCTGAAGCATTAAACACGCTTTCAGATGAAGAGCAGAAGGACTTTCTGGGTATTTTTGTGAGTGTTGATCCTAAACGTGATTCATTAGAACATCTAAAAGGTTACGCTTCATATTTTCATAAAAACTTTATAGGTGCAACTATAGATGATGAAAAGTATCTGCATGAGTTGACTGAGCGTTATGGTGGTTATTTTAGAAAAGTAAAACTTGAGGGCTCAAAGATGGGGTATTCAGTTAATCATACATCAGATATTTTTCTTTTTGATAAGAGTGGAAATTACAGCTCTAAAATACCTCATATGGCTAAACAAGAGGATATGATAAGTGCTCTACGAAAGGCAGAAGGTAGATAAAATCTTTTGTTTAAATTATTAGATTTAGAGATTACAAATCAGTTTATAGAACAGATTAAAAATGGCTGTTTTTTTGATGCTCATGAGACAATAGAGAAACTTTGGTTTAGTAATAGATTTTTAAAAGTTCCAAGGGTAAAACTTTTAAGAGCATTAATAAATGGTGCGGTTAGTTTAGAGCTACAAAAACGTTTACGTTATGAACCATCTCGCAGGGTTTGGAAAAATTTCGAGCGTTCAATTTACCTTTTAGATGAGATAGATACTAATGAAAGAGAAATGTTTGAGTTAGCTATACAAGGGCTAAAAGAGGTACATAAGGAGTTTATATAGATGTTACGTCTATTTATTTTTATTTTTATTTTAACACTACAATCTTGGGCAATAATAAATATAAAACCTATAGATATAGGAGATAATAAGCCAGGATGGAGTAAGCAAATCGCTGCTTCATTTGGTACAACGCGTGGTAATTCAGATACAGATAAATATAACGCTGGATTTAAAATACGGTACGATACAGATTATTCTGTATCTACATTAAATGGTGATTACTCATTTGGAAAAGCAAATGGTGTTAAAAATATTGATAAAACATATTTACATCTGCGTCATATTCATGGTATTAATTCAGATATTGTTATGGAGTATTACACCCAAGCCCAAAAGAATGAGTTTCAAAAGTTGAATTTGAGACTTCTATTTGGTATTGGGCCTAGGATTAGATTATCTGAGTCTAAAGAGTGGGGCAATACATATCTTGGTTTGAGTCTAATTTACTCTATGGAAGATGAGAAGAGTAATTCAAATCAAGAGTATGGAATGGGAAGTATCTATTTATCATATAGACATAAAATAAATTCATCTGTGGATGTCACATATACGGGCTATTACCAGCCTCGTCTAGATGTCACAGATGATTACCGTATTTTGCAAACTGCTGAGGTTAAAGTGAAATTAATTAAGGATTTTAGTTTGTTACTTAGAGCGCAACATAACTTTGATAGTAGGCCATATACAAATGTAGAAAAGACCGACATTGCTCAAACACTTTCAGTAGCATATGAGTTTTAAGAGTTTATAATTGATTCAATATCATCTAAATTTTTTACTATGTGTTCATCAAGGTTAATATGTTTTTTTTCAATTAAAAGGTTATTATTTTTTATGATGTCAATATTATTGAATTTATTAAGATTAATTTCTAACTCTTTTTTGCATGTTAATACAAAGTTGTCGCCATGCATTCTATAAACTAAGTTATTTGGATATGACTCTTTTATTATGTTAACAAAGTTATGCAGAAGTTTATCACCAGCAGACCAACCATGGGTTTTATTAAATTGATTAAAATTACGAAAAAGAAGAATATAGAGAAACTTTAATTTTTTATCAATTAAGTTTTGACCTAAAGTATGATTTAAATAATCTATATTATATGCACCAGTTGTTTGATCGTGGTGAAAATAAGCAAAACGTGCCATCTCTACATCAGTGAATGGTTCTTGTGAAGTCATATCGTTATCTTTCACATTTTTTAAGACATCAACAGCCATATTAACAAGGTTAGTATCAAATTGAATACCAGAAAGCTCTATAAGTTCATTAACAGCTTCATTAACACTCATTCTAGCTTTATATATTCTGTTTGTAGTCATAGCATCGAATGAATCAGCTATTGTCATAATTCTAGAGAGTAATGGTATCTCTTCTGCGCTAAGTGCATTAGGGTAACCTTTACCATCATATCTTTCATGATGATATGCCATTACTTCTGCTATCTCTTTATACATTGGAATCTTAGAAAGTAGATCATAACCTACTTGAACATGTTTCTTAATAAGTCCATATTCAATCTCATTTAGACTACCAGGTTTTAAGAGAATTGAATCAGGTGTAACAATTTTACCAATATCATGTAGTATGCCAGCCTTATATATTGTCTCGCACTCCTCTTGAGTGCATCCGACTCTTTGTGCAATTAGTTTTGAGTAGTGTGCAATTCTTTGTGAATGCCCACCTGTGTATGAATCTCTCTCTTCAATTATTTGTACGAGTGCCAATATAGTAGATTCAAAGTTTAATATAGTCTCTTGTTGTAAATCTACAATTTTTTCTGAGTTATCCTTTATTGTTCTCTCAAGATAATTTTTATAGGAAATACTTTTTTCAGTTTTTATGAGTTTATTAGACATTTCTAGAAGAACACTGTTTATCTGTTCAAAATTAATTGGTTTTAAGATATATCCACCAACTCCTAATTTTATACAATCTATAAAATAGTCAGTCTCTGCGTATGCAGATACTACTATAACCTCTTGTGCACTATTTAATTTATTAATTTCAGTAATTACCTCTATACCGTTCATTAGTGGCATTAAAATATCTGTTATTACAATATCATATCTGTTATTATTATATTGGTCTAGACCAACTTTACCGTTTTCAGCAGTGTCAACTCTTTTAAAAATCTTTTTTAAATATATAGTTAAGGAGTCTCTTAACTCTTTTTCATCTTCAATATATAAAACGCTAAATTCGCTAGATACTGCTAGTAGTTCTTTGACATCACTCATTTACATCTCATTTTTATTTGGTATATTTATCGAAAAACAGGCACCATCATCGGTGTTGTGTGCAGATATTGTACCATATAGATGTTTTTCTATAATAGTCTTTGATATATAAAGTCCTAATCCAGTACCAGATTTTTCAAGTTTTGTAGAAAAATATGGATTGAAAATTTTATCTATAATCTTATCATCTAGGCCTTCTCCGTTATCACATATATCTATAGTTATATTCTTTAAATCATCATATATATTTATATAAATTTTCCCATCTTTTTTTGAATGATTAAGGATTGATTCTTTTGCATTATTTATCAAATTTATAAAAACTTGCAATAACTCACGAGAATAAATTTCTGTTTGTATATAGCTTTTATTATCTATATTAATCTCTATATTTTTGTGTTCTAAGCTCTTGCTCACTATCTTTAGTGTTTCATTTATTACATCTATTATAGCTACACTGTCTTTGTCTTTATTTTGACGAAAGAAATTTCTAAAATCATTTATTGTACCTGTGAGATGTTCTATCTGCTCCATAATAGTATCTAGGTATTTTCTAAATGAGTCTGGATTTATCTCATCTAATTCAATATCTACAACCATATTATTTGCACCCATGGATATAATACTTAGTGGCTGTCTCCATTGATGTGCTATCATACCAATCATCTCACCCATTGCAGCTTGTCTAGATTGTGCTATCATAATCTCCTCTTTTTCTTGCAATCTAAGAAGTATTTTAGAGATATGCCATACTATGTAACTTAAAATAGTTAATGCAATAAGTCCAATTATTAAAAACCAATTCTGTAATTTGGTCACTGGGTAGTATGCCTCAGATGTATCTTGTTTAACAACAATACCCAGTTGTAGTTTAGGCATATATCTCCAAGCCGCTAAAACCTCAGTATGTCTATAGTCTATAAATGTTCCTGTTCCACTCTCTCCTTGAGTTGCCTTTTGAATTGGATGTGCTCTTTTGGCTCCAATAGGAATTTTCATGTTAAAAGCTGCATTTTTATCATGTCTTAATGGATTTAAAACAGTTACAACATTGGCTATATTTGTACCAATTACAGTTTCACCAGTTTCTCCAAGACCAGAGGTGTCATTTACAATTATATAGAGAGAATCTATATTTATTTGACCTGCAAATATAGCTACAACTTTATTGTTACGGTAGATTGGTGTTGAAATGAATGCAGCTGCTTTATGTGAAGGGCTATAGTATTCAAATTTAGATGTTACTGTTTTAGATGACTCTTTTGCTGTTTTAAATGATTTTGCTAATTCACTATCTTTATATTTGCCACTATTTAGGTTTGTTCCAAATTCATCTTCATGTATCATAGAAAAGACAATATCTCCAGATAGTGAAATAATAAACATATCATGATAGTCATATATATTTAAGTTGTGTTTAAGTGTTCGACTAATTCGATTAGAAAGTAGTTTATAGTTGTCAGTTGTTGTGTCATCTTTAAACTCAGAAACTATTTTTTCAGAGTTATCTATTAAAATGTAGTTTAATGCTATTTCTTGTATGTCTTTTTCTTTTTCATTAAAGAGAGTGTTTAAGTAGTCAGTTTTTATTTTTGACTGAGCATCTAAATCATTAATAATCTGCTTCGCAATAGTTTTTGAAGCTTGGTGATATATTATTACTGATAGAGATAAAAATGGAAATAGTCCACCAAGGATTACTAAAAATATTAATTTAGTTTTAAGAGTTATTTTAATTTTTTTGAAACTCACAAAACATATTTCCCTATTATAATAGAGTATTTTAGTTTAATAAAATTATTAAATGTATCCATGCATATGATAATATCATAATAATATTAGATTTTATTAAAATAATGTAACATAATTGTATTAGCTGAACTGTTATACTCTCCAAATAGTGTAATCATATTCTTGTTTATTATCGTATCTAGTGATGAACGTTTTAAATTAGTTGCATTGACATCATAATATTTACCCTCATTGTGGACATAAAGTACAAAGCTCTCATTTACTCTCTTAGATGGTTCATAATCTTTAAAACAATCCTCATAACCACATGAGTAAGATTCTAAGTAACAGTCTGTAAAACTACCTTTTTGTGCGCAATCAGAATTTGTGAAAAAACCTGTTTTTGAAAAAAGTTCTTCTGCATTAGTAAATGTACTTAAGGAGATTAGTATTAATATTAAAAGAGTTACTCTATTCATCAATCACCTCATTAATTTTTTCAAAATTGATTTTACTATTATATTCATGTCTATTTCCATCCCATGAAGTACCAAATTTTAGGTGTCCCCATCCATCTGCCATCTCTAAAAGATTAAGAGTTTGAGGGGTAAGTCTGTTATGTAAAGCCTCTAGAATAACTGTTTGAGGTCTAATTAAGTGTGAAATTTTTACTATTGCGTGAAACTCACCAAGCTTATTATATATACGAACTTTATCACTACTTTTAAGATCTTTCATTTTTGCAGTTTGAGAACTTATCTGAATGTATGCTAATGCGCCCTCATCTTTTGTACCTTGCGCAATCATCGTGAATGGGTATTTTTTATCTTCAGGATGTATATCTCGCATAGATGTGTTTGTATTTGCTCCAAGACGAATATATTGAGAGTGATCAACGTAAAATGTTTGACGCCCACTAAGCGTATTCATTGGTTCAAATTTATAAAGAGTATTTTCAAAAGAGCTGTATGGTCTATCTGAATATAGCGGTGAAGATTTGCCTGCTTTTTCATTAATCTGTAAAAAACCACCACTCATAATCATTTTCTCAATTGTCCAAGGTTTAAATTGGTCGCACTCTTTTATTACCGCTTCAAGGGCTAATCTATCATTTGCTAAATGTGGTTCTGAATTAAGTATTGAACTATTATCTGTGTTTGTGTACTCTTTATGAAAACTTGCTAAATTATGATAGCCATTACGAGCATATTTTGTATCATCTTTAGCTTTTGCTTTATCAATATTTTCAGTTTTGTTTGATATTTCCTCTAATTTTTTAGCAATTAGAGTGAAAATACTCCATTGATCTTTTACTTGGTCAAGATTTTTTATATTTGAGTCTCTTCTGGTTAACTTTGCAGCTCTATTTGAATTATGTGGTAAACTAATGTCGTAAACCTCATCTTTTGAGTAAGCTGGAAGTAAAATATCAGCCTTGTTTGCTACTTCGTTTATACTAGAACCAATATAGGCAAAGAATTTTGTTTTATCTATTAAATCTTTATTAAAGTTCTTATCTTCAGAAACTATAGCTGTGTCTGGTTCAAACCAAGGTTTTACTCTTGTACTCTTTCCATATTCGCCATCTTTTAACATTGCATCAACAATTTGCATATGCTCAAATTTACTCATTGCATTTTGTGCGCGTTTAACATCTTCGTCTGTAAAATATTTATCAAATTTTTTTGATTCACTGCTAAATAGATATTTGTCAATAAAGCCTGAACTAACTCTTGGACTGTATTTACCATCAAATCCGCTAATTGCTTCTAATCCTGAGGTAGTAAACTCATTTTTGGTATTAAGTCCACCATATGGTCCCATCCTACCAGTAAGCCCACATATAGAAGCAATATTCCAAATTGTCATTAACCCATTAAAATATCTACTTAGTGATGAACCAGTTGTTATCTCTACAACTTTAGGAGTTGCAATATCTCTAGCTAGCGATTTAACTACTTTTGGAGATACACCAGTAATAGTTTGTGTAACTTCAGGGGCGAATTTGGCAATACTCTGCTTTAGAAGTTCATAAACTGGTGTTACTTCTATTGTTCGGCCATTAACATCTTTTATTTCAAAAGTTCCCTCAAGTGCTGGAGATATTCCAAACTCTTTAAGGCGTAGAGTTTTATGCTCACTACCTTTAGTCCCAGGCATAAGTACAGCAGAGTTAGTTTTTGTATTCCAAGCATAAAACTCATCTTTATCTGTTGATTCACTAATCTGTGAGGGACTAATCATCTTTTTAGTCTCAACATCAACTAAAAAGGTTAAATCTGTGAAAAGTTTCATAAATTCAGGTTTATGCAATTTCTCTTTTAAAATTACATGCATAATACTCATTGCGAGTGTACTGTCGCTACCATGTTTGATTGGAACCCATAAATCTGCAGATGTAGCTGATGCGCTAAATTCAGAAGTGATGACAATGACTTTTACATTATCATGTCTACTTTTCCAAATAGCATTAGAGAGAGATGGCTCAACACCCCACATAATTGCAGTATCTGTGCCATAGAGGAAATCATCACTACATCCAATATTTCCATCACCATAAGCAACTACTGCGCCACTAAACATATCTGATGTGTATGATTTTGGATGAAACTTAATAGCTCCAAGTTGTGCACAAAAACGCTCAGATGCAAGGCTATAACTTTTAGAGAGTTGAGAATTTCCTGAATGAACCATTAGTTTTTTAGCACCGCGCATAGGATTGCTCATAACATCAAAAATATTTTGTGCTATTTCCTCAGTAGCCGCCTCCCATGATACTCTTTCCCATTTACCAGTGCCTCTTACACCATTACGTTTCATTGGGTAAAGAAGTCTCTTCTCATCTTTTTTAAAAGAGCTATTTTCTTCATTAGCAAATAGGTCTGTATTTGAACCTATAAGTGTGGCTGTGATACCTGAGAGTTTTAAAAAGTTACGTCTTTTCTTATTCATAGTTTACTCTATCTCTTTATTGGTAAGCTCAAGTCATTACCCCATTCATCCCAGCTTCCTGTATAAATTTTGGCATTTTCATAACCAAGCATTTCAAGAGCTGTAACTATCTTAGAGCTTTTTCCCGATCCAACATGACAATAAGCGTAAATTGTTTTATCTTTCGTAACCCCATAACCCTCAAATAGAGTTGCCAGCTCTTGCATATTTTTAAAAGAGAGACTATTGTTAGAATCATATAACTGGCTGATTTCAATAAATGTTGCTCTTGGAATATGACCACCACGTGCAACATTTCCAATCTTTTCTTCACCTATAATTTCTGCCATTGTACGTGAATCTATAATAACAAAATCGCTATTTTTGCCATTTTCTAAAATATCTTGCATTGCATGCACTATATTCGATTTACTAGCTACTCTTGTATAATCAATATTATCTTCACTGATTGTGTAACTCTTTAGCTCACTTATACTCTCTTCGCCTTTTACTACAAGTAGATTAGCCTCAACATCATTAAGGCGTGAGAGGGTCTCTTGTTGTGCGGGTTCATCTTGATTTTGTAACTCTGCGTAAATTGAATCGTAAATCTTTTGATTAGGATCTAATTTTCTTACAGCATTTAGTCCACCATTTAAAATTTTTATATTCTTATGTCCATAGCTTTTAAAGTAAGCATAAACAGCAGAGGCATTAATGCCATTTTGATTATCATAAGCTATTACTAAAGTATTATTGTCAATTGCTTTACTCCCAATATAGTTTGCTGCGTAAGCTGGACAAGCAAAAAGTGGAGAACAAGACATTCTTCCCATAATGTCAGATTGATGTAACTTGTAGGCATACATTTGAGTCGAACCCTTAATATGTCCAAGTTTATATAAATCTTTATTATCACCATTTACAAACATAACATTCTCAGAACCAATCAGGCTTATCGCATCTTGTGCAGAGATTAGAATATTCTCTTTTTCTATAGTTGTGGCATACAAAGATGATAAAAATATTACAACTAGTAGAATAATCTGTTTTTTCATTGTTTTGCTAGGTACTCTCTATGAACTTATATTTTTTTTAATTTTAATAGATAAGTTTGTAACTGTTAAGATAACAAGTCCTACAACCAAACCAACTAAAAACTCATTTATAATAGTTGGTATAGTATCTATAAAATAGTGGTGAAAAATCTCAATATTATGTGATAGTATTCCACCGCCTACTAATAGCATTGCGATAGTTCCTACAATAGACAGTAGTTGAATAAGTCTTGGCATTGCACTAATTAAAAAGTTACCACTTTTAAAATACTTTTTATCAATAAGCCAAAAACCTACGTTATCCATTCTAACAATCATTGCTACAAAACCATAAACGCCAAACGTAGCAACAAATGCTACAAAAGTTGTAGATGCAATTTGAACCATTAAATGTTGTGTTATAACCGTACCCAATGCTATAACTATAATTTCTATTGAGAGAATAAAGTCTGTAAAAACTGCTGATTTAATCTTCTTTTTCTCAATATCTAAAATATTGTTCTCAGTAGATTCTAAAAGCTCTATATTTTTTTCTTGATGGTTTTTATGAAATAAGAACTCTTCAATCTTTTCAGTTCCCTCATAAAGTAGATATAACCCACCAATAATAAGTATATATACAATTAACCATGGAGCAAAAGAACTTAAAATAAATGCAAAAGGAAGTATAATTATCTTATTTTTAAGAGAGCCTTTTGTAATTGCCCAAATGACAGCTAGCTCTCTATGTTGTTCAAAACCGGTTGCTTTTTCTGCATTTACTGCTAAATCATCACCTAGTATCGCAGCTGTTTTCTTTGTAGCTATTTTAGTTGCAACTGCTACATCATCAGCAAGCATTGCAATATCGTCTAGTATTAGAAAAATACCTGATGCCATCTATTTTGCCCTAAGTTATAAGTTACTGGTATTATATCTCTAGCACCTTTGGATTAAATTTAAAAAAATTCATTCCATCTCCTTTTCTTCCCACTCACTATAGGCTTTTATTAGATGTTTTCCAATTTGGTTCTCAAAACCATCCCATTGCTGATATTTTTTAAGATGCGCAATAACTTTTGATTTAATTTCATATGTCTCAGCCCCATCATCAAGTGCAATTTTTGCTTCATTAGAAATTATTTCAAGATAGTTAAGGAATGGATCTATTGTTTCATCCATTTTCCCTGATGGTCCGTGTCCTGGTACATATAATTTAAATTTCTTACCATTTTTTAGACTTTTCAAATAATTAATATTACCAATAATACTAGAAGAATTATCGAAATTACCAAAACGGTTTTTCATGAGATTATCGCCTAGAAAAAGTGTTTTACTACCTACATGTTCTATGACAATATCTGTATCTGTGTGTGCTGTTTTTGGATGAGTAATTATAAATTCTTCACCATCTACCTTAATTTTTTGACCATTAATTAGTTCATAATTTGGATAAGCAAACTCTTTTGTTCCATTTAAGTTCTCAGTTAACCTATCTAGAATTGTGTACCAAACCTCAGCATCACCAGACTTTACCTCTTTTATCATTTGTGGGTGTGCATATATCTTAACATCTTTGTATTTTTGTGTAATACTTTTATTTGCAAACCAGTGATCGCCATGCTTATGAGTATTAAAAACTGCCACTATTGGTTTATTACTTACTTTTTCTATCTCTGCTAATATTTTTTTCCCAACATTATAATTGCCTCCTGGATCTATAACAATGAGACCAGTTTCGCCCTCTATAAATGATGGATTATTCATAAAACCTTCATTTTCTTTGTTAGGACCTACCGCAGGTCCATGCATGATATAGACATTATCATTAGCTTTTTTAAACTCGAATTTGCCATATTTTTTAAGTACAAATGCATTAGAAGATGCAGTTAATAGTAATATAATCAATAGTACTGATACTGCTTTTATCATTATTATTCCATCTTCTTATGGTACTGGGATATATGCAAAACCTTCATGTTGCATGTCTATAAGTGGAATTGATGGTGATTGAACAAATTTAACAAATGGATAAATATCTTTTTTATGCAACCTCTGATGTTCCATTCCTACTTCACACATTATAAACTCTATCTCATATAATGAATTTGCTGCATTAATACGTTTTTTTAGATTATCATTGGCTTTTACAAGAGCTACATCATTTAAGTATGGAGAGTGAGCTAAATCTTTAACAAAAAATTTATAAGCTGCTCCGTGGACAACTACGACTACTTTGAGTTCTTGTAGTTTACTCTCATAATATGATTTTAATTTAGGAATAGCACGTAAAATATGCACCTTAAATGTCTCTAAATCACCTGTTGTTAAATCAAATACAACGCTTTTTTTGATACTTTCATTAGCAAGCAGTGAGCCTGCTAATAAAAATAGTAGTAATAGTTTTTTCATAATTTTCCTTTAAAGCATTGTAAATTTATACATTTAGCTCTATTCTGATGCATCTTCAATTATTGCTGTCATATCCTCTTGAGCTTTTTCTAACATTTTTAATAAACTTTTGTCTTTTAGAGCTAAAGTAGAGGTAAGGTTATTAATATTTAATGATACAAGCTCAGTTCTATTACTTCCCTTTTTATGATAAATAACCATAGTACATGGAGCAAAAGCACCAGCTTCGGGTTTTGTTTTAGATAATTCATAAATAATTTTTACTTTACATAATGAGTATGAATCGTAAAAGAGATAATCGTCATGTTTAGATTCTTTTAACTCTTTATTAAAGTCTATATAATTTGCTATAACAAAACCACTCGGTTTCATTCCCTCAGTAAGCATCAATTTAAAATCATCATATGACTCTAGTGCCTCGTCATCATCAACTTCAAAAGAGTACTTTGTATATAGTTTGTCATCTGTCTTAATTGGTTTGTAATCAAATTTAACTTCAACCGCATTTGGTAGAATTTTTTTGATGGTTGCACGACTATGTGCTTCTAGTTTTGAAAACATTGGATCTATTACATTTAATATTTTCTCTTTAGCTGCCGAACTTAAGAGAGCTACATAGAGGGAGTTTTCATTTTCTCTTTGATAAACAGCTATTGAAAAGGGTACGAATAGTCCACTCTCAGCATATTTTAGTACAGACTCTTTTGCTACTTCAGGGTGATAAATAGACATTAAGTTATAACTTTTAAAAGATGATTTTTGAAATTGTCTTTTATACGGTACATTCATATCTTGGTTCTTGGCAACCTCATAACCCTCTTCCTCTAACGAAAATGCGATAGTCTCAGCACTAATTAAATTTTTTGAGTTCTCTACTTTGTAGAGTAAAATATCTCCATTGCCTGATGCATTTGTTAATGCAAGCATTACCATTGTTACGAATAACATTACTCTTCTCATATTTAAATTTCTCCTCTATTTTTTTGTAGAATAGTATCTTTATGTAAAAAATATGTAAATATTGCAATTTGGGTAGAATAGCATTAGACTTCTTTTATGAAGTTTATTAAATGGTTTAAAGAAGAGATAATGAATAGTGCTATTTTAGATGCTAATATATTTGAGTTAATTGACTCTTTAGATATGCCATCATTTTTGCTTGAAAGGAATCTTTCTCCGCTCTATATGAATAAAAAAGCGTGCAGTTTTTATTCACTTAGCAGCTCTTATGATTTTAATTTAGATAAGTTGCTTGTACCTCATAATAATATATCATTAACTGAGTTGTCCAATAAAGCTTTACATAAACCACATATTCTTTTTGATGCAACAGTATATAAAAAGGCTAAGATAAAAAATAATGTTTGCATTATTACAAAAATGCAACTTGACAATAAAGTATACTTTTTTTTAGGTCTATTAGATGATGATTTCTTTGAAAGTTATAAAGAGTTGCAAAGTAGACGAAACTATTATGAATCTGAATATCAAAGAGCTTTATTAAAGCAGATTAAACTTTTACAAGATGATCTCTCACATATAGAGATTAAAGATAATCTATTTGTAGATTCTTTTTTTCTTCCTTTAGATACAGTTAGTGGAGATATGTATGAAACTATTGATTTAGGTAATGGGGAGTATCTGTTTTATATTATAGATGCCATGGGAAAGGGTATATCGGCATCATTTACCGCTATGCAGTCATCTGCTTGTATTAAGAAAAGTTCATCACGTAATATCAGCTTTAAAGAGTTAGTAGAGATATTTTTAGACTTTTCGCATACAATTTTATTGGATGATGAAATATTAAGTATTATTTTAATTCATTTCACTCCAATTGAGGAGAAAATTGAGGTTGCAAACTTCGGTATGCCATCATTATTAATGCAACAAAATCAAACTATACATAATTTTTATTCTACTAATCCACCTATATCACAATATTCAAAAACTGTTAATATAGATAATATTTCAACAAAAGGTTTAGATAAATTGATGCTGTATAGTGATGGAGTGAATGAGCTAATTACTAAATCTAATGAACTTTATGATGATTATTTAGAAGATGATTTTAGGCGTTCTAACACACTTAAAGAGTTTTTCACGTATAGAGATGGTAGAATTATTGAAAATAGAGATGATGTTAGTGCTATTTATTTGAGATTTTTTAAAGATAGTAATTTAATTAAACAGCATTTTAGTTCTAAATCATCTATTGATGAAATTGGATTTTGTTCTAAAGAAATTAAGCAATTTTTATTTAAAATTGGAGTTCATGAAAATATATTAATGGAAATATCTTTTTTATTAAATGAGTTGATGCTAAACTCTTTAGAACATGGAAATTATGGAATTTCTTCTAAACTAAAAGAGAAACTTATTTCTAATAAAAATTATAAAAAATACCTTTCACAGATGTCAAAAGAGAATATAGATAAGAAGATTGATGTATATATCTCAAAATATTTTATAGAGAATACAATTTTATTAAAGATTTCTATTTGTGATGAGGGTAGCGGGTTTGATGTATCAAAATATTTTAAAAACTTGGCGGTTATGGGAAACAAAAACTTAAATGGTCGTGGAATTGTTATGGTTGAAGAGTTTACAGATGGGATTTATTACAATAAATTAGGTAATGTAGTTACAATAGTTAAAACAATTTATAAAGGATAAAAAGTTATGGAATTAGAAATAGTAAATAATCAAGTCTCTGTTTTGGGGTATGTTGAGGGAATTGAAGACTCAAATAGTGTAGCTACAGCTCTAAATAGTGTTGTTGGAAATAGTAAGAGTGGCATTGTTAGACTTGTTCTAGAAGATGCATTTGTGATTCCATCTTCATTAATTGGATTGTTACTTGAAATAAAAAATAGTAGTGAACGTGAAATAGTGGTACTTGCAAAAAATGAAAAGTTAATTACTCTAATGAAGAGATTAAATCTTATAGATACGTTAAATATCAATAAGATTTAAATTATACATTACTGCATTTTAAAAAGGTTAAGTTCGCTTTTAAGTGTTTTGCTAATAGCATTTAATTGATTTGAATCATCTAGTACATCTATAGCAATTTTACTATTTTGTTCAGATAGTTTCATTGTATTTTCCATCTGCGTTAGAAGAGTTTTTACATTTTGAGCAATAAATACAGCCTCTTCTGATGCTTGTTGTGATTGCTCAATTGTTGTAACTGTTTTTGCTTTTGCATCATTTGCTAATCCAATTAGATTTGTTGAATCATCTTTCATAAGTTGCATCTCATTAGAATTATTATTAATTCTTGTTGTTACATCTGATATAGTTTGGATTAATACACTAATTGTCATATCTATCTCAGTAATACTTTTTTGTGTTCTTTCTGCTAATTTACGTACTTCATCTGCTACAACAGCAAAACCACGTCCATGTTCACCAGCACGTGCAGCCTCAATGGCTGCGTTTAGTGCAAGTAAGTTTGTCTGATCTGCAATATCTCTTATTATCTGTAAAACGGAGTTTATTTGATCACTTTGCTCTGATAGCTTGTCAACATTTTCAGCTATTTCTTGCTCTTCTTCACTAATATGTGATATCTTATCTACAGTACTATTTAGAGAAGTTACCATTGCCTCTAATGTTTTATAACTTGTTTGTACATCTGTGGCTGTTGCTATGGATAAAGATTCAGATACATCCAAGTCTTGGCCCATTTTTTGAGCTATCTCTTGAGATTTTTCTACTCCATCTTTTTGTTTACTAGATGCTGTACTTAGAGTATTTCCACTCTCTTGTACTTTGTTGCTTAGTTCCGCTGAATTATTAGATGAAATATTTATTTTTGACAGAATTGTATGCAGTTTCTCTATGAACTGATTAAAATTATTTCCAATAATCTCTAGCTCATCTTTTGTATGTATATCTAGACGTTTTGTAAGATCTGCATTACCTCTTGCTAAATCACTAGTTACATCAATTAGATTTTGTAAAGGACTTTTTACTAATCTATTAACTATGTATATTAACATTATAAGGACAAATATATCAGTTATAAGCATAATAACTAACTGTTTAATATTCGTATCCATTGCTGTCTGTATCGCACCATGAACTACTGCTCTATCTTTACTGACAACAATTTTACCAATCTCTTTTCCTCTAAAATCTTTTAAAGGGAATAGTTTGACAAAGTAATTGCCCGTCATTTTTCCATCCATTTGATTAATATCACCGGCTAGTTTTAACTCATCTACTAAACGGTTATCTATACTTGAGCTTTTTTGGGCAATTGTAAAACCATCTATTTTTGGATTGTCAGCTATTGCTTTTGCAATTTTAAGATATTTATTCTCTAGTAAAATTAATACAGATGAATCAATCTCTTTTCTTGCACCCTTTATGATTGAACCAAATCCTTGAAGAAATTCAATTGAACCTATATATTGATTATTATTCATAATAGGCGCTAGTCCACGTATTGTAACCCCAACACGTCCTATCTCAACGGCTGAAAAGGCATTATGTGTTTTTTTTACTTCAAGAATTGTATGTCTAAAACCTGATAAATCATCACCATTTTTGTTTGGTTTCCATGAACGCAAAAAACTATGGACATCACTTGTATGAAGGTGAATCTTTATATTTTTGAATTTTGTATATTTTTTATAATCTTCAACAATCTTTGTTGACCACTTAAGTGCTTTTTGTTTGTCATTATCTTTTAGTGCATCTATAAAAACTTTGTTGTTTGAAATATTTATGGCATTAGCCACAGCAACAGACTCTTTCTCAGCCATTGCAAGGTTAATGTAGTTTCTTATGCTTTTAGCCTCTTTCTCATAGACATTCTCTTTTATATTATCTAATCCTCTATATGAGGTGACTAGAACGAGTGATAACCCTATTACTAAAGAGAGTATTAATGGTATGTGAATTTTTGTAGATATTGAGCGGAACTTTTTAATGGCATGACTATTTTTCATATATTTTACCTCTTCAATACTTTATTGCAAATATTAACATATATGTATATAAATAACATAAAAAATTCACTTAATATCTAATTAAAAATTCTATTAAATAGTTAATTCTTCCATGCTTTTTGAACACTTTTTAGTTTTTTCATGAATTTTTTAACATTTGCTGCGCCAATTTGTGCAGATGTGAATTGCATACCATCTGCGTCTAAAAAATATATTGTTGGTGTTCCAAAAACTCTATATCCATCGGGGACTTTCTGTTTGTCATACTCCACAGATATGAAATGCTCACTTATCTCTTTCTCAATAAGAGCATCTTCAAAAACTACAAATTCCATATACTCACAAGCTGGGCAACCAGGTTGAGTAATTTCCATCATAATAATTTTATTCTCTTTTTTAGCGAGTTCTTTTGCTTTATCTAAATTAGCAACTAACTCAATATCTGCAAATAAAGATGTAGCAAATATTAATAATACGATAAAATTTTTCATTATTCTACTCCTAACATTTGATCAACATAACCAGTAAGTTCACTAAGACTACCAATTGCTATTGAGATACCAACAATAATAAGTAATATACCAGAAACAATTTCAATTGTTCTAAAACTTCTTTTTAATCTATTCAATACATGTAAAGCTGAGCTTGTAAGAACAGCAGATAAAAAGAATGGTATTCCTAGGCCTAATGCATAAACACTCATAAGTGTTACAGCA